>BNJS01001520.1_pt1 | contig 151023 bp, 182 predicted proteins | sample 8540461 | NCBI WGS metagenome assembly BNJS01 (sample SAMD00202454, study PRJDB9452) | human saliva metagenome | isolation source: human saliva | place: Japan | reverse complement strand
TTAGGTGTGGCGATGAAGTAAACTTATTACAATTAATTTTAGGCTTGCTATTTTATAACAGGAATCAATAATGAATAAACATATTGAAAAAAATATTTAGATCTTTATTTAGAAAGAGAAAAATGTTGAATACGCAACTCTCTTAACTGGGAAATGGGGTTGCGGTAAAACATATTTTATAAAAAAATTATATAGAAAAAAAGTCTGAAGAGAAGAAATATAAATTTATTTATATAAGTTTATTTGGATTAAAAAGATATCCAATCAGTAAATGATGCTATTTTTTTGAAGAATTACACCCAGTTCTTTTCTCATAAAGGAGTAAAAATTTTTTTAGGGAGGCGTACTGAAATCTGCAATTAAATTAGGGCTTAAATTTGATCTAGTAGGAGATAAAAAAATGAGGAAACAAGTGTAAATATTGATTTTACTAAACTAAATCCATTTGACGAGACTGAATATAAAAAAATCTAATTTTTTTATATTTGATGATCTTGAAAGAACATTAATTTCAACTACAGAAATATTAGGTTTTATAAATTCAATCTGTGAGAATGAAAATGTGAAAACAATTATCATCGCAAATGAAGATGAAATTGATAAAAAAACAATGAAACATATAAAAAGATTCAAAGAAAAAAGTTATAGGTAAATCCTTTACTATTCATAATGATAACGAAAGTTATTGGAAGTCATTTGATAAAAGATATTCCTCACAATTCAAAAAAATATAAAAACAATTATAAGCATTATCAAATCAACATTTGAAAGATTTGGAAATAAAAAATTATAGAAATCTAATTCAAATAACTGACGATTACATTGATTTTACTAAAAAAATAAAAATCTGATTATCTAGATAACGATGAATTTATTGAAAAACCTATCAGAGCAATTCTATACACTATCACTAGAATATAAAAAAACGCATAATATAGATTCCATCTTAGAGTCATTAAAAGCAAGATAACTCAAACTTTTTATTATAGCCTCATTTTTCGGTGCAGATATTTGGGCTATGATTATTTCTGGTTACTACAATTCTTATAGTGAATTAAATGAATTAATATCTTCACTCCCAATATTTAATATAAAAGAGGAGGAGTCTTGGCAAAAATTATGGCACTATCGCGAAAAGGATAAGAATGAATTTTATAGCAATTTTAATGATGTGAAAAAAATAAATTTACTTCAATAGAATATGAAAAATATAGGTGTTCTTATGCATGCTGTTAGCATGTTAATATTTTTCGTTAAGAAAGATTTATGTAGAAGCATATCAATTCGTGACATAGAACAAACACTTTCAAAAATATCTGGATAAATACAAAAAACTTCTTCATTTCCAGATTTTTAGATTTTTTTAAAGTTTAACTATACTGGTTTAGGGTATATCAATGAGGGAGATGAAGATTTCATAAGAATACGATCTGAATTTTATAAAAAAATCTAGATGAACTAAAAATTAATTTTTAGAAACTAATAAAAATTATAGAAGATTTCTATGAATTATTGTCATTTATAAAAAGTTGGAGACTGGAGTAATTGGTATAGCGTCATCTATGAAAAAAATAAGTATAATTTTTTTCTAACTAAAGAACATGTTAATCAAGTTATGAAAGTATTAATCAATGATAGCAATAATTTTACTGGATTATATAATTTTTTTGTTATTTTCTTGATGAAAGATATGAAAAAAACCATATCATTGATGGAATAACATTAGCAGAACATTTTTAAATCTGAAGAAAATTTTATTGATGAGTGTATAGCTTATCTAACTAATAAATATGATTTAATAGAGCTTGATCCATTTGATAGATTTAAACTAAATGAAATCCTAAATATGCTAAAGCTAAAAAAAGAAAGATTCAAAAAATAATTAATCAGTTCCCCACAATGGCGCAAGCGTCCTCGCTTGTGTCCTATCAATTAAAAGTGCGGTCAAAAAATCCTAAGGATTTTGAATATTGGTTTTGCCAACAGACTATGAGTAAAATTCGTAATGTTTTTATTAAGCAGCACCAGAGTGAACGCTGGCGCTATCTTCCCTTATTTGCACATATCTGTTAACGCACGCTTCCTAGTGCGTGCCTAATTTCACTAAAAAGCACTCCAAAAGCTTACCACACTTTTTATTCTCTAACGCTAACATTGAAAAAAACCTATCCTAAAAACAAATAGCAAAACAATTTTGGATTAAGTAAACTAATCCCAAAATCTGACCGCTTGTAAGGAATCCTATGAAAAAATTTATCTCTTTGCTTTGCTTAGTATTAGCAGCTTGTTCTAGTAACAAAACTTCATCTTCCCCTGAGGAAATAACATACATTCCAGAATCTTCAGAACTGCAACATATTAGTAATGATATCGTGTATATTCGAGATATTATCAAAACCCCAGATAACAAAATTTATTTACTTGGTGATACCGAAGATTACGAGTTTTCAGGGGCTGAAATAGAATATCTTCGACCTTTGTTACAACCTGAATACATCACGCCGATGTTAAAAAAGGAAGACAAAAATTACGACCTTAGCATCAGTATTTATGCTGATCGCAGCCATAATAATGTCCAGTTAACATATAGTTTAGATATGCCGGTTAAGCATGTGAAAACGTTACGCCAAAGTCTTCAAGGGCTAAAACCACGTTGGACTAACTATTACAGTGGCGGTACAAATTGTCGTACGGACGATTTCTTCTATCCCGCACCTGCTGATTGCAAAGGAAAAGAACGCCCAACAAAACTCGTATTTGAAATAGATGCCAAAAAAGATAGACTCAATGGGAAAATCGTAAAACTAAGTAACCGAGATGATATTCTGAAAAAACCATCTCTTCCTATTGCAATAAGATCGTATGTATATAATTACCGTTTAAAAAAACAGATAAAGAAAAAAACGTTCAGAAAAAAATGGGAGGATACAAAAGAGGCTGCTAAAGACGGGGTTAAAGATACGCTAATGATTATTACCGCACCAATATGGCTGCCTGTTATCTACTTTGGTTTCAAAAACAGAATTGGCTAATTCAAAGAACACTATTATCAATAGCACCACCCCAAGTGTTGGTGCTATTTTTTTCTTTCATTTCATACTTTCTCGACATTTAGCCATTCCTATAAAAAATAAATAGCAAAATAATTTTCTATTCGGTAAACTCATTTTTTTAAAAATACAAATACTTATAAGGAATATTATGAAAAAATTTATCTCTTTGCTTTGCTTATTATTAGTAGCTTGTTCTAGTAACAATACGCCACCTGCTTACGACAGTACGACGCCCTTTTACAAATATATGACTCGCTTAGAAGGTGAAGAAATATTAATTCGAGGTATTATTAAAACACCGGATAATAAAACTTATTTGCTTAGTGATAACGAAGATTATGAGTTTTCAGGTATTGATGCTCGTTACTTACAACCGTTGTTCCAACCTGAATACATGACAAAACTTTTAAAATCCAATAGAAGTGATGATAAATTTTATCTAGCGCTTTCCTTTGCTGCTGACCGTAGTAATAACCTTGTTAAAGTATACTATGAGTTAGTATTACCGATGAAATACCTTAATACGCTTCGTCAAAGCCTAAAGGGACTAGAGCAACGTTGGAATGTATTTTATGATGGCGGTGATTGCCATATAAGTGATTTTTTCCACCAAGAACCGTCAGAATGTAAAGGTGGACCTAGAACCAAAATTACCCTTTATATGGGATGGGTAGAGAAGCCAATAATCAATGGGCGTATCGTGAAATTGAATAACCGTGATGAAATTTTGAAAAAATCCTCACTCTCTATACCAATACCTGCGTACTTTGACAATTATCGTCTAAAAACAGACGAAGAAATTCGATCAGAGAAACGGGATGAAATGAAAAAATCAACCCAAGATGGAATAGAAAAAGCCGTAAGCATCATTACTGCACCAATTTACTACCTTATGTTGATAGGGGTGGGTCCTGTTATGGGCAAGTAGTTACTTATCATATTTCATTTTCTTTATAATGGCGCACGCTCGCAGCGTGTGCCAAATTTTACTAAAAAACACTTTAAAAACTCACCGCACTTTACCCTTTGTATATTGCACTATCCCCAATTTCCGCTATTATACTCCCTTTCTCATTCACTCTACTCTCGGAACTTTATCAATGAATAAATTCAAAATAGCATTACTCACGGCTGCATGCGTAGGGTTGTTTGCTTGTACCACAACACAACAACCAAAGAAAACCGTTAAAACACGATACCTTAAAAATAACATTAGCCAAGCGGAATTAAACAATCCGAAAGATTACAAACGTTATTACTATTCTTGCCGTAATTCAGAAACGGGCTCGAATTCTTATTTAACCACTTACTTCCCGCTTTCAAGAGAAAGCCGCATGAAAGATAACTTTGGAATTTATTTCCAATTAGATGGTGGAAAAGCGGTGCCGTTTGATCATGTGGAAAATCGTACCTTAAATGCACGTGGAAATCGCTTTGAAGTGATTTATCGCTCTTATGAGCCAATTGATGGAAGCCATGTTGATCTGATTGCGCGTGAGCATAATTCGGTGTATTACAAAAACAATCAAGGCATGAGAACGGCTTGGTTAAATTGTCGAGAAGGCTAATTCTCACTGAAAGTGCGGTCGTTTTTAGACGCGTTTTTCGAAACAAAAAAGCACGAGCTTAAACTCGTGCTTTTTCTTTTTATCTTGATTATGCTTTTGCTTGTGCGCGTTTCACGAAAATGACTGAAAGCGTGAATGCCACCACAAATGAAATCACCATACCGATGCTGTACATCGCAAGGCTATCTGGTTTAATAGATGGAATACCTAAGAAACCGGCTGCGCCTAATGCAATGGCTTTTACATTGAAGAATGCGATAAAGGCACTTGCTAATCCTGAACCAATCATCGCCGCAAAGAAAGCTTGACGATAACGTAAGTTCACCCCGAACATTGCCGGTTCTGTAATCCCTAATAATGCAGAGATACCTGATGGCACCGCTAAACCACGTACTTTTGGATCTTTTAATGCCACAGCTACACCTAAACAGGCTGCACCTTGTGCGATATTTGACATTGCTGCGATTGGGAAAATGAAGGTACCGCCCGTATTCGCCATTTCAGCTAATAATTGTGTTTCAACCGCAATGAAGGTTTGGTGCATACCCGTGATAACGATAGGTGCATAGAACGCCCGGAAGATCGCGCCACCCACGAAACCTAAAGTGTCATATAACCAAGTTAAACCTGCTGCAATTAATGAACCCGCTTCACGACCGATTGGACCGATAACGGTAAACGCTAAGAAGCCCGCAATAAAGAGCGAGAATAATGGAGTAATGAGGTTATCTAAGTAAGAAGGTACAAACTTTACGGAAGGTTTTTCTAAGGTTGCTAACACCCAAGCTGAAACTAATGTTGGGATAACCGTGCCTTGATAGCCTACTTTTTTTCAATTTCAAGACCGAATACGTTCCAGTATTGGATTTTTGCCTTGAGCAAGGGGTTAATGCGTAGTTCAACCGTCTGCTAATGCAGGGTGAACTAATAACATCCCAAGTGCAGCCCCTAAGAATGGGTTACCACCGAATTTACGGGTTGCAGAGAAACCAAGTAATACTGGCAAGAACACAAATGGTGCGTTCGCAATGGTATTAATAAAATCCACCAAATCCGCAAGACCTGGGTGCATATCAATCACGCTTAACTCATCAACGAAGAAACCTTTTCGCTGTAAGCATGGAGTGAATACCCATTAACAAACCGCCTGCGACGATTGCCGGAATGATTGGCACGAAAATATCCGCTAAGCCTTTCACCAAACGTTGCAATAAGTTTTGGTTGCCTGATGCCGCTTCTGCCACTTCGGCTTTGCTCACATCGCCGATACCAAGCAATTTCGTGAGTTCAGCATGAACTTTATTCACCGTACCTGAACCGAAGATAATTTGATATTGACCCGCGACAGCAAACTGCCCCTTTCACGCCTTCAATATTATCAATACCTTCTTTGTCCACTTTGCTTTCATCGTTTAACACAATACGTAAACGCGTTGCGCAATGTGCCGCTGTGGCGATGTTTTCTTTGCCGCCAAGTTTATCAATCACTTGTTGGGCGATTTGAGGGAAGTTCATAGTGCTCTCCTAATGGGTTTCTAGAAAAAGAAATTGACCGATTGTAACTAAAACAGGGGATAATAACTAGCGCTCAAATCAAATTTTAGGCGAAAAAAAACCGACTTGATTAAGTCGGTTTATAGTTGGTGCTCTGAGCGAGACTTGAACTCGCACGGCCTGCGGCCACTACCCCCTCAAGATAGCGTGTCTACCAATTCCACCACCAGAGCGTTTATTCTGTTTTTATTCCTTATTGCGGAATATCGTTATTTTTGTTTTCAACTGCTGGAGCAACTTGTTGTTGCTGTTGTTGAACTTGTTCAGCAGTTTGAGATAAATCGTCAAACGAACCTTTTTGTACGTTGCCACGGTGAGAGTTAATGTTACCTAACACTAAAGCAATCACAAAAAAGCCAGTTGCTAAGATTGCACTGGTACGAGTTAAAAAGTTACCTGCACCTGCGGAACCAAACATAGTACCTGATGCACCGCCACCAAATGACGCACCTGCGTTTGCGCCTTTACCTTGTTGAATAAGGATAAAGCCGATTAAGGCGATACAAATTAATACATAAACAAATAATAAAATATTGTACATTATTCTTTCTTCTCTAAATTGCGATTTCGCAAGAAAACTGGGAGCAAATGTTATATAAAATTCACGCTTTTCGCAAGCGCTTTCCCATTTTTTTTACTTAATTGTATTAAGTTTAATCAATTTTCAGCGTTTAAATCTTCCGATTTTTTGACTGCTCTTTTTCGTTTCGTTGATGGTGTGCTTAAACCTTTTGAAATCTGACTTAAACGACGTAATGCAGTGAAATCAACAAAACGCACTAAATCCGGCAACATTTGATTGAGTGTAAACATAAATTGCTGATAACTCGCCTGTTTTTGACTGATATCCGTTAATTGTGCTTCCCAATGTGCCGTCATATCAGGTTGTGTAGCAATATCAGGTAAAGCTGAAATGAGGATCCGCCCGGTTTCTGTACTGTGAATATTGCGCCCTTTTTTGGTCAAAAAGCCTCGTTTAAACAGCAATTCAATAATGCCCGCACGGGTAGCTTCTGTGCCAAGTCCATCCGTTTCACGCAGAATTTTTTTCAATTCTTTATCTTGCACAAAACGCGCAATCCCTGTCATGGCGGAAAGCAACGTCGCATCGGTAAATGGTTTCGGCGGTTGTGTTTTTTTACTCACCACTTCGCCTCGTTCGCAATACAGGATCTCGCCCTTTTCTTTCACGATCGGTACTAACAGCTCTTGATTTTCATCTTCGTCTTCTTTGCCCAGCAACTCTTTCCAACCTGCGGTTTGCAAGTTGCGCGCTTGCGCCACAAAAGTACCGCCTGCAATGGTTAAAGTGATTTTACTTTTACGATATTCCGCATCGGGACAGAACTGCAATAAATACTGGCGTGCAATCAATTCATAAATACGCTGTTCATCAATACTTAAATTAATCGAGCGTGTGTTAGCCGTTGGAATGATCGCATGGTGTGCTTCCACCTTTTTGTCATTCCAACAACGATTACGTTGCTCGCTATCCACCACCGACGGCAAGGTTTGATAAGTCTGACAATGCTGTGAAATCGCATTCATCACTTTATGTCGTTCAGCAAAATGCTCTTCCGGCAAATAACGACAATCAGAACGCGGATAGGTAATCAAACGATGGGTTTCATATAAACGCTGACAGGTATCCAACACACTTTGTGCTGACATGCCAAAACGTTTTGCCGCATCAATCTGCAATGCTGACAAGGAATAAGGCAAAGGCGCTGTTTTCTTTTTCTCGCTTATCCACATATTCAGTCACTTCGGCAGGTTGAGTCGGTAATGCGTTTCACCACATTTCGGCTAAGCCTGAAAGACAGTACGACCATCTTCATCTTGGTAGTCTTCGCTAAAGCTTTACTCGGTTTGCCAAAGTGCAGAAAAAGTGCGGTCGGATTTTCAGACGATTTTTCGTCTTTTCACCCATGCCAATACTTCATAGAAATCTTTTGGTTGGAAATGTTCAATTTCCGAAATCTCTGCACAATCAAAGCCCTAACACAGTGTTTTGCACTCACGCCCAGCGAAGCACTCATCATAACCCTTGCGCAACGCAGACTGCGAATAAGCGCGGGTCAGAGTCGTATCACCGCCAGTACGTCCACGAGCTGCACGTGCCAGCGCAGAGGTTGCCAATGGAATAAAATGACGATTCGGTTGGAGCTTTTGTACGCTTTTTCCACCGCACTTGGGTTGAGATCACTAATCAAAACAACGCAAAATGCCATCACGTTTTTCCGCTGATAAATTGGCGCCATACCTAAATACTTCATCCACTGCAGCAAGCTGCCCTTCTCTATCGAGGTCACCCTGCGTTAACTAAAACATCAGCTTGATGAAATGCAGGTTTTCCACAGAAAGTTGTTTTTGACTCTTTTCGCGGTAACAGAAATCCATTTTTCAGGAATGATGGGTGCATCGTTCCCACGCCATTGTTTTGAATTTCGGATCGTAGCGGCATCGGTTCAGCCTGTTCGAGCAAATGCCCACGCACCAAGTCACGACATCGTCATTGCCGCATTTAATAAAACCACTCTCCCGTTGATGAGGTTTTTGGCAATGACATCAGCAATAGCTCGCCCGAGACTGGGTTTCTCGGCAATGCCAAACAGGCGCATAAGATTAGTCGATCTGACGACGACCTAAGAAAGAGTGGGTTAAGGTGGTGCCGTCCACGGTTTTCTGATTTCCCCCGACAAGCGGGATCCGTGAGCAATACGGCTTACTTTAATATTGTGTTGATAGCAAATTTCAACAGCGAATTAGCTGTGGCATCGCCTTCCACCGTTGGATTTAGTCACTAAAATCACTTCGTGGAAAAGATTCTTCTACCAGACGTTTTTGTCGAAATCTAACTCAATCTCTTTTTGGACCACATACCATCTATAGTGCGATCGGAACAAAAATAACGCTCGAAAATTGTTCGGTTTGCTCAATAGCTGAATATCCGCCGAACATTTCCACCGCAAAAGCAAACCTGAATTTTGACGGCGAGTTATGCACATATATCACGTTTTCCTCTTCGGTGAAAAATCACGACACGTGACAATGCAATTTTGAGACATCCTTCCGTTAATGCGCGATGCTAAATTATCCCACCGCTACGATTGCGCTGTAAAGATGATAAACATGCGCTGCGCTGATTTCGGCCTAACACCGGCAAGCAACGAGGTTTTCAATAAGATGTTCTAAGTGGACTGCTGTGCATAATAATGGCCATGACAGGAGAAAATGAGTGGTGTGTGTGAACGTGTGCATTCACACCGGCATGAATTAAACGGAAGTTTCATTCCTGGAGGTAATGGCATGCCTGCGGTTACAGAAAGCTTGTTTTCTTTGCAATTCTTCTACTGCACGCGGCTGGCATCGTTGACGAAAGCGGCTGATTAAATCTTCGCATTTCGCTGTCATTCTTCCATTAAAGAAAGGATCGTCCAGCCGACGAGCGACCGATTGTGCGCCAGTAATCCGTGATTTTACTAAACCGCACGCGCTTTCGCCTCTTCACTTCTAGTGGAGCACGTTTCTTCCTGCATTTTTGCATTTTTCTTGCACATTTGATATGGAAGCTTGTTTCGTCAAAGCCGCCCTAAACGCCACTCCAAACATTGTTAGATTTTCCTTCATAGAGTCGCTAAAACACGCCCTGCCATTTTAGCGAGAACTGCCTGGGAACAGAAAGTTTATTATTCCTGGCACGTCAAAACTTGGTCATGACCGACACTTTTATTTGGGAGAATCACTGAGGTGGAAAACTCGACATGACATCATATCTACGTGGCTGTCATCTCGTGTTACAACTACTGAGTTTATATCTTTAACAAGACAGCATGCATTTGGTGGCCAGTACGAACAAAGCCACTCGACTTCAAGACGAGGCTGTCCACTTTTACTGACTTTTTGCTACTAATATATGCGTTGAGTTATCTGTCATCTAGAGCTTGTTGCAGCATTTTCAGACTTTAACTAGCTTTCAATACTCTAGCTGCTCCTTTTCATACTTTTGCGTACCTGCTGAAATGGGGTATTCATTTCCTACTTTCCGAAAATCTAAATCCTACACATAAAATCAGCCGCTTTTGCGTATTGCTTACCCGTATGTTTATTTGGTGTCGCGACTTAAGTACGTATAACGCCTATGTTACCCGTGTTGTATTCATTGTGGAAATCACGCTGGATAAAGCCGATTAAACCGCTGCGAATTGCAGCATGCGCGAATCACTCATTTAAAACCAGTATTCTGGTGGGGAGAAAGAATTGGATAAACTTGGCTGATATTATGCGGGCAAGAAAAGGTGGATATCATTTATACTGCTGGCGATATTGTGGACGACGTCAATGCCTGTTTGAGCTGATGCACAGCCTCGTCTGGCTAGGCACTCAGGACGCTCCGATGGGGCGTTTATGCCACTGCCTGAGCAATCACGAGTTTTAGTTTGGAGACCAGAGCGAATTGATCAAAGAAATTCGCCAGCAGTCGTCACCGTGTTAGAGATGAAACATAACGTTAAACAATGAATGGATGGTACTGATTGGACGAAATGACAATCTCCTGCTCACGATAGACCAAGTGCTGAGACAAAAACGATGAATACTAACACGAAACTATATTCTATTAGATCCGCCCAACTGAACATTGAACAACATCGCTTGCTCCGCTTGATATTCAAGTTTCCAGGGCATGCGCATAGGGGCAAATATTCGCCCCAGTTTAATCACGGTAGTATATCCGTTTGGATTATGGCCATGTACGAAAAAAGATTGAAATAATCCACATGTATTTGTTACTTCTGGTTACAGTTTTGGGGCATTCCAATGCACTTAGGATCACAGCTCAAGTGGTGATTATTGATGTGAAAAGGAAAATAAAAAGAGCGATTGACGGCCATACTGTATCTCGTGAGTATCTTGAAAACACACCGCACCGCTAAGCCACGCTGATGTTTCTGCGACTGTTTGGCATTCATGTGCTGTTTCGCCGCGTTTCGATCACTTTATACAGGTTACGCGAGGTTTGCGTGCGAGCGTATGCTGCCGGCTTGCGGCCCGTCGCTTTCACCAGAAGCATCGCATTACGTTCAATACAAGGCTTTTAGCGTCACCAACAGGATCGCAGGTTAAGCCTAGTTATGTTCCATCTGTTTCAAGCTGCAATACACTACACTTGTGCTGGCGTACCGCCCAGGATTTCGATTAGGCCCGCTGCAGCCATTTGAACGTACCACGCTACTGTAGCGGCCCCATACCGAAATAGGCGCATTCATCTTATAAAAGGAATAAAATGCACCTGCGCCAATAAGTAGCGCTCAATGCATCCTGTGTTAAAGGGTCCCTACAATTTTTCATAATAAGCTTTGGCTGGCACAATACCACCAAAAGCACCGTTAGATTGGTGCGAACACGACTACGTCCACCGGCAGCATTTTCTGGCGTTTGCCGCAAGGGCAAACGCCGCTACCCGGTCGATAACATGCGTGGATCATTTGCCAAGACGTTACTATTGAAAGCGCAGAAGACGATAAAGTGACGGTGCGACGCACCACTTTTAATGACCTGGTAACACGCCTTCTGTATTACGACACCATGCTATTTTGATCTTTCATGGTTTTCAAGACATTATGTAAGTAATAGCTTCAACCTCTTTTTTACTCATAATAGCTAACTCATTTCTTATCATCACCATTTAGCATTAAGCATTTTCTGACAATATTTAAATATCTTCAGCATATTGATAAGGATACGGCACAGCCACAGGATTCTCTTTCTCGCGGCCAGTGCGCTTCATCTGCGATAAACCACCACCGATAGAATAATAGGTTTGACGATAAAGCATTTATCAGCATCTAATACGGTAATTAACTCTTCGTTTTCATACGTGGTAAAGTTATGGAATACCATATTGGTATCCCAATTAAATTAACGTTTTTGCCTTGTGCAATCGACAGTTTTGGTTTTACAATTCGATAAGGTTTGGAATTAGGTAATATCCCATCAGCGGTAAATATTGTTAAACCATAATGATGGCGATATCTGTATTGTAGTAAACCCTGTCATGGAAAGAGATACTCTGTCCATACAAGGTCCGACTGCATCAGTATGTTCAGTTAAATCATCAATAAACTTCTTGCCTGCTTTCATTGGGCCGAGCAAATGGAGCTGGTGGTAACCCACTAAACATATCAAATACACTAATCATATTATTTCCAGTCTAAGCTAAACTAAAAGCCCTTATATGGTGTAACACAGACTTTCGAGACAGCAATTAATCCATTACTGTTACAAATACATTGCTAAAACGATCTTGAAACGCGCGTTTCATCACAGGTATATTGCGGATAGCACCATTGGCATAATAAAAGGATCATCACAATAATTGGTACGTAAACGATTCGATAAACCTAAAATACGGGTTATCGTTACCCTTCTGGTAAAGAGAATACTGCGATATAATAATTTAATTTTACAGTTTACATACCTTTCATTTTTGAAATTCTCAACCTTCAACCTTCTGAAGCTCCTAAATAATGGCCGAGAATGAACTCGTAATCGCTAAAGCCACTAATGGTGCAAAATAAAATATGGTGGTTAATAAATTTGTTAAAGATACGTGAATCTTTGATATTTTGGCTGTTTTGCCTCTATGCTCTCTACTGGTGACTAAATTAAATATAACTAAACACAAAGAACATCACGAAGAAAAGTAGCCGGTTGAAGTCCTTTTCTGCTGATGATATGATACCAACATCAAAATCTTTATATTCAGGTCTTGTTGAGAAAGCGTGAAGAAGAGACCGCCGGAGAATGGTTAAAGAGGCCAATACTGGGATGATTAGCTTCAAAATGTAGTGACAAAATACCAGCAGTAGGAAGCAAAGCATTGACAGGACTGAGGAATGAGATAGACAGGCCATGCAAAGAGAATCAATGCCAATGGATAAGCTAAATAATTCATTGATTTTCGGCATTGCTTTTCACTGAAAGATAACATTACGAAATTAGGGTCATAATCCAATACAAAGAAAGAATGACTTTGGTTGGGTGAAACCATGCCTGGTGATTCTTTCGATGAAAGAATCGATGATATTCAGTTTAATTTCCATAATCAACCGAGTTAGAATCGCGAAGGAAATATAATAACAAAATAATTAATTTTTTCCTGCTGTTATTTGGACCAGAAATGTCTTCCTTCAGTAAATATCACTACCGGTTTAGATGAAGATAAAAAACGAAATAAGCCAAACTGATAGACAAAGTATGTCGTGGTCGCGACTAAGATGGCCAAGCCTGCTAATAATGAATCATATCCCTGCATTGATTGGTAATAACCCTACTGCGAGTTCAATCGTTAATATAAACCATCAATTTATTATTTTGTTAATTTGCCTCTGCGCTCTAAGTCAAATAAAATCTGCTCTCTTTGAAGTTGGTGGCGTTATGATGAGAACAAATGGGTGCAAGCCTCAAGGAAAAGCGATCTGGTTAACAGTTTATATCGTTTTTGCATACAAAAATTTACGCTAGATCAAAAAGTGCGGTACATGTGTAATCATTTTGGTGCGTTAAACACTATAAACAGCATTCCACCGAGAATAAAATCACTTCTTTATTAAAAGCTTTCAGCGCCATTGCAAATCATGACTAGGGCGATCGCTTGCCTAAAGCCACGCCAGTGTGGTGGGATTCTGGCTGTAATACGCCAGTAAGCGATGATCATTTCACGTTGTGGCAAACCTGCTTTTCAGCGCGGTCCTCTCAAGCCGTTGTTGCTGTTCACGCCGTCAAAATAAAATCGCCGCGAGCCGTTGTACAAAACCCTGTCCTTTATATTAGAACAAAAACGGTGCCTTACGTATCTTGGGCTGGTTATTGTTGCGGCAGGAAATGATAAACGGCAACAGGGCCGCCAATTTTGACCACCGCTGCGGAATAAGGTTACAATGGCATCTGATCTGTCTTCATCGCCGCGGTTGTGCGCGCCACAATTCTTATTGGTCGCTGATAATGGATCTAATCTGCATTCATGGAACAAATTGATAACGGTTTCGCAGGTTTGCAAATGGTTCTGTTGTAATATAATCATCGCTTCATTTCATCAGACATTTTATATCAAAAGTGCCGGTCATTTGTTTCAAGCATAGTAAATTCCGGATTATAGTTACATAGCTTCTTCGTTAATTCGAATCAGTCCTGGCTGCCTGCCTTGGTAAACGCTTCATATGATATTCAGGACATAAATAGGCTGGGGTTTAGCTCAGCGCAACAGATATTAAGGTGGAGGTGAGAATCGTTGCAAATTCATAAAACAGACGAATTTCCTTTCAATAGTCACGTTTAGTAAAAGCGGCGGATATCCGCAGTAGTTTTGCTTTGCCTTGACCAATTTTTAATTGAGGCGGAAGGTTTGCCCATTCTGTTTTTATCAACGCTAAGTGCGGTCATTTTTCTCCGTTTCACCTTTAAAATGGTTAGGCTGTTATAAGGCGATTTTGCTCAATAATCCAAACTGAAATCAAACGCGACTTTCAAGCAGTTTATCTTCATGATGCCAAAAGTCTTTTTGATTGGATGCTACTTTGTCTTTATCTGTTTTATTCGGAAAAAAGTTCTGGTACATAAAACAAAAGTGCTTGAATTATGACTATTTACAGGGCATTTATTTTCTTCCTATGATTGATCGTGCCAGGCAGGGTTAAATGTCGATATTCTGTGATGTAAATTGACGTTTGTGTGATTTTGTGGCAAGCAAACTAAACAAGATGGTGGTTTCAGTTTATATAGCCATACCCAGTTTGCATAGAGAGGTGGTGCGGCCGCAATGGGTAAGGAAGATTTCTGATAAACACTACGTGCCGTTGCCGGTGTTGACTGGTTATGAACAGATGTGTGGTGAGATATATTTCGTTGAACATTCTCAGGTGATGAGCTCAAGCGAACAGTTCAGACTGCCTTGGGTAATAAAACCAGATGTTGATGTAGACGATACGTCGTTTCGGTGGGATGAAATCGAACATAGCAGTTCGCAACCAGACAAAACCGGTTTCCTTGTTACATACTCTTGATATCCATTCGTATCCACAAATTCAACGTTTTGACGGGCACTTCGTTTTGAGCATCTTAGTTGATGATGAACTAGCGCTCGTGGTATAATTGGCGATATTCGGAATATGATATGATTCCTTTATTCAAATCAGCACCAAATGCGGTTTGTGATTGCAACTATGGTGGTGGTTGTGTGCATTCAAATTCAGCTACTGTGGCGGTATCATGCTGTGATGGTTTTATCAATGGCGCTTATCATCACGGTGTTCCTCTTCGTGATGTGAACCATTGCAATATCATAACCCAACACCAAACACCGGTATCTTAATGACTGAAGGTTGTGTCATTAGTGGAAGAGGCGGTATCTTAATGAATAAAGCGGCTACCAGTTGTTTGCAGATTATAGTCTAGGCCGCAAGCACCGATGAGTAAGCAATAGATATATGGAACTTGATTACGTGATAAAGTTTCACAAGCGTTCTGGCAAAAAGGCTGGAAAAATAACACAACAAAAACTACAAAAGGTGTATTCTGGTTCACACCATTTTGTCACTTGGGTGAAAAATATTTACATGAACGTCTTCATTCTCATTTGAATTGGCAAGTACTTGTAGGGTGTAAACCCAGTTAATGAACCAATCGGTCGTCTGGTTGTTCACTGCACCATGGGTGGTATTTAAGAACGACCTAGTTGCAACAGCAAAACTCACGTGAGTTTATTGCGAGTGGGTGAGATATTGCATCTTCTACAGCTTACATGGTGCAAACCGTTTGAGTTCCTAACTCTTGCTGAATTAGTGGTTTTAGGCGTGTTGCAGGTGAATATGCAGCCTGGCTGTGCACGGCTAAAAAACACAAGCAAAACTTGCATGCAGCAGTTGATGCACAAGCTCAAGATGTTGTGTCCTTGACGCTTTATAACCGGAAAGGTAGTAGATGTAATTAAAAATCCGTGACGAAATAGGAGCTACCAATAATGGAAGAAGGTTTGTATCACGGCGAGCCGAAAGCATGCAAAAGCAGTAGATAAAATTGCTTTATGAAACTTAAAGAACGTATAAACGTATTCGATGTTGCGAACCGTTCAAGCGTGTTCTGGCTACGTCAGCAGCTTTACGTAGAATTGGTTACATCGCCCGATGTGGCACAATCTGTGCCAACTCTGCAATTGGAACATAAAGAGAGTCGTGGTGCATAACCGAACACTGAACGTGATGATGTAGAACTATTTCGCATTTTTGCCTTCAATGGCGATGATGCCGCATTGAATACAGTCCGGTGAAATCACCGTCTCAACTGCTAAAACGTGTTTATGGTGCTGCAAACGAAACGGCGAAGCAGCTGCAGCTAAAGGAGCAACGAAATGGCTAATTCACCGGTAATGACTGGCAAAGTATTACGCTGTGAAAACGATAAAACCACATGCTATCAAAATTTTATGATAGCAAACCTCTCTTTTGAATGGATGGATTTACATTAAAGATAAACTCGGACGTCTCTTTCCCCATCGTTGGTCTTGCGGCCCTTGCGGCGATCTGCGGTTTCTTGCGGATGATGGTCAATAACAAGCAAAATTAACGCAAACGTTCTTGCAATGATTTAGCAGCCACATACGTAATGGAGACAAGCCAGCAGCTTCCCTATTGAACTGCGACGAATGGAGTTGGATTTAAGCCACTTCATCGAAAGTTGAGGCAGTCAAACTTATTGTGGCAACGAAGCGCCAGCATTGATGGCGCAAACATCATCATCGAAAGGTGCAATGTACGTACTAAACAAACCCCGGCACAGCTTAGAAAATATCGTCAATTCTCAACCATACAGTAACTGTGGTATGTTATGCGGCTTGTCCACAATTCGGGTTTGAACCCACCAGATTTCATTGACCACCACAGCGATTACGATGGCACTTATTTACAATCTTGATAACCATGACATGCGCGTGCACAACGTATGCCATTATTAAATGGTAAAACGGTGTTGGGCACTATTACTTTCGTTGGTTGACATTTACAAATTATTGTCCAAAACACGTGGATTCCGGCTTCTGCTGTCAACAGGCAAAACTAAGCTGGTTATGTTATCTCGATACTAAAACCAAAAGGCTAGAGAGGATATGTCAGTAACAGTAAACAACTTTAATAAAATACTTCGCTTAACATACTGAAGGTATGGTGGATTTCTAAGCTTATATGGTGCGTAGGCAACCTCTATCTTTTGCTGTATGGTTCTGTATCATGCTTTGTAATTGTGCTTTAAACAACAATCCTGTTTAAGGTGCAAAACATTATTGGTTTAATTGACATAAGAATTAATTGTGGTGTTCTTAAATATCATCACATTAATTGCTGACTTTATATCTGCTGCTTGTTTGCAGCATTATTTTAAAGTGATGAATATCATTGTTAAAAATGAGCGTTTACCATCACGTGTTGAGAAACACGCACAGGCTGATTACAGCTTCGGCGATTAAATGCCTGCCTTCGAATTTTTAGATTTATATGTAGGAGAAAAATGGTCGAGCAAATCAAAACACTCATTGAACCACACCAATATGGATGTTGGTGCTGGCGGGACCATCGGTGCGATTTCTTTTCCCCTGTGTGCAATCTTAAGGTCTTGGTTTATTGTTACCATTTCGGATTGAATTCAATTCCACATAACCTTGTTACATTCAACACATTCTTCGGATCCAATTAGTTGTTTGGTTTACTGAACATTTTTTTAATGTGGGTGTGGTTTTGCTGCCATGTCCATCATGCGATGCACGATCTTGAAATTCCGTATAACAGTTCTTCTACAGCCTCAACTATTTACACTGTTTGGGTGTTATTTGCCTGTAATGGGTTTTGTAATTTAAAGTATAAATGACCAAAAGTACGTCATTTGATATAGTCCCACATTCTGTCTCTATAAGATCTTGTTTATTAAAATAACTTTTTATGAAAGAAAAATCTCGAACAACCAATTTACAACGAAGCTAAAACTCGTTTTGCGATGGTTTAGTAAAGGCTTAAACAAGTTGCAAAATATATCTCAAATAATAGCGAAACTAGTATTGTTTTTGATACCGTTGCCGTTGTTATGAAAAACTGATGTACCCCCTTCAACGCTTATTCGATTTTGCTTTTCTGAATTCTGTTTTCCGGTTTTGGCGAAATGAAACAAATCTTCGTGAAAGTCTTGCCTGGAAAGGGCCACTATTGCACACGGAAGGAGCTTCAACTTCCACATAAAATTGCCTTAAATCAGAAGGTGAAGAAATCACCAGAAGTCTTTGCAATGCCTTTTCTCACAAAGCTGTCGCCTGGCCCACATAGTTAGCCGAACAAACCACAAATAAACAGATATTGAAGCAACCAAAATTCTCAAAAGGGCAATAATAATTTTATGTTAGTTAAAGCGTTCTTTTAATTGCCTTACTATTTAAAACTTCTACTTCCTAGCACTTGGGTGTCGTTCTTTTTTGAAATTATGGATTAAATTGGAATGTTTGATGAGCAGCTTAATCAAGTCAAAAGAAGATGTTGTTGTCGCCATTGATTTTCACCTTATGCAGCTGAGCAGTTAATATTAAATGCAGGTTTGTGCTAAAAGGGTTAAACAAATTTCCTAATTAATAAGTGTTATTCTCGCATTCAATGATATGCATTTCGTAATAAAAACTTTAGGCCTCGGCTTCCGTTCTCAGTGTTCCTTAATGACCTAGTACCAAACACTTTGTTGTAGGTTTAGAAAAAAGAAAAGATAAAAACACCAAATAATAAAATGCCCCAATATGGAGACATTTTGCAACCCTGATATTGACAGTTTGAAAGCTTATTGGTATCTTTCCTCTTCAGCAACAAGCCGCTCCATCTGTTAATTTTCCGCTTAACCACTCTCTGATGGTTGCGAAAATTATTCGTCACCTGCTGCGCTTTCTTTGACCAAGGGCCGTGGCTGATCATCAAACCACCGCTTTAACTTATCTTCGGTGCATCCAAACCTAAATCAGATTCCGCTGTGCTGGATCATTTGTGAATAGCTTCGCCAATATGCGCCCAAACTTTTGCTGAAACACCTGGTAATTTCCACCAATCTGGTTTTAATGCCAAATAAATGAAATGGTAGCAATTTCAACATAGTGATTACTACATTTTGCTCCACTAGAGGTAAAAATCACTTTAATAATAGCAATTCATGTCACATTCTGACCAAAGCAAACACAGTACACCCTTTTGTCTTGCATCTGCTCTGTTTCATTTCAATACTGTCTTTCGGATGATAAAGACCAAACATTTCTCCCACATGTTCTTTGTGGCCAACGCTAGTAAACTACCCACAAATGCCATATTCCAAACAAGCTGACAGAAGCTGGAAGTTCAATGGACGTCCAAATCCTAATGTTTACAGTAATTTGTTTAATGCAACATCCGAAAACGATATCAGCAAAATTCCTGCTTGTCCATCATGAAATCCCTCTTCTTGTGCTGTTCTTTTCTGCACGGCCTTGAAAGTTGTTTCAATTTGAGAATTCGTTTGACATCTGCACATTCTCAACCTGAGATCAACTAACTGTTTTACGATGATCAAAAAGCTAAAGATGTAAATTATCCCATTTTGCTTTTCAATTTGTCATGATGTAAATAATTCAGTTGTGGATCTAAATCTGGACGAAATTTTGTTCTGCACTGAGCTAGTAATTGCTAACTGACTTTGTTGGCATTGCCGGGCACAACCGTGGCGGTTCCACTAATACTTTAAGCGCCCGCATAACATGGGTGTTCCCAACCTTCATTATTAATATAACTCGAAGATGAGGCCAAGCATGTGGGCTCCATCACCACCACCAAGCACGTTGAGTACTTCCTCTCCTGCCATAAACAGCCCAATCACCATCCAAATCATCAGGAATCCTTCAAATACTGATGGCCTAATACCCGTTTACAAACCGCTGGCATGGCTACACGAACTTTGTATTTTTGGGCCTGGTTAATGTATCAGTTGAACCACCTTGTAATGAACTATACCAGTATACACATTACATCAAAATGATGTAACCGCTGCTTATGAGATTTTCGTCACGCTTTGAATATTGGCAGTTTCCTGTCACCGAAAGTTAGTCCCCATAATGCCGGACGACTGTCAATATCAACTGCGGCGTTTTGTATTGGCTACCACCTGCATATTCTAATGCGTTAACTTTTCCGCCCCTGGTTTTGGGGTGGGATAAATGAGTCCACCTGTTATAGCTAATGTACTTTAGCTGAGGCAATATAGCTTTCATCAAAGTGCTTCACGCGGCCATACATATCGGCACAATTTTCACGATAAATTAATGGAATGTTTAATACAATCTTTAATACCTAAAAGCCCAACAAAGTCTGGGTTAGGCATTCTTTATCCGCGTAATGGAATGACTGGTATCTGCCTTAACTTTGCTGTAATTCTTCACACTGCGAAAACTTGGCCATATTTCATCCCTGGCACGTGTAGCGGCTGATTTCACGCACGCGGTTCGCAAGCAACGTACACAGAAGATCTAGATAGCGAAAAGATACTCTACAATCTGCGCAGACGTTGTTGCTTCCGTAAAAGATCAACAGCGCGGCGGAACAAATAAGGGTCTGATGTTTTCTACCGTTTTCATACATTCCTTCTAATTGTAAGTTGCTTCTATACAAATTAGAGCATATCTTTCAAAAAAGCAATAACGAAATTGCCATTTTAGACATCAATCTACAAGAGCTCAATAGTCTCCAAGCGGTTCTACTATATCTAAACAATCCTATTTACCTGTAACCTTCGACATAAATCAATTCTCATTACTAAAGTTTGATCTATGTCTAAAATGAGAATTTTTGGCTTTCAAAAATATTTAAAATTAGAAGAATGCCCTGTCCCCAACACTATTTAAGTTACCCTAAAGAGTGCAATAGAAACTATGCAGACTAACTGTGGCACAAGCGCTAATAATTCCTTGATAATCAATATATTGGGTTGGCTTGGGTAAAAGTTATAAATTTATTTGAAGGTATCTTTGGTGTTTTTGGACACTTCTTGTCTTCTTCTGTTAAACATTAATTTCAGAAGCGGCAGGCCAATCTCTCATCGTTCGTCGGGCATAACAGAGGCTGAAATTGTGAGCTCATGTGGCCATTGGTTTTGCAGCTGAAATCTGCAATAAAAATTTATGCTTATTACCTCTTCTGTTGGGCCTGGTGCTGCCATGCAATTTGTAGCAACAACCGCAGCAACCAATCGTATTCACTTCTTCTTTTTTGCAGGTGATGTGCAACCTGGCAGACCCTGTTTTACAACAGAATGAGCAATTTCTGACAAGCATTAGCACGATGATGCATTTAAGCGACAAGCAAATGTGGGATCGTGTTAGTCATGGAACAGTGTGACTGCCTGTATTGGCGCGAGAGTGATAACTGGCCCGGCAGATACCGGTGCATTCGCTCTTGCGCCTCAAGATGTTCAAGCTGAAGCCTATGGTTCCTGAATATTTTTCTACAAAACGGGTTCACGAATTGAAAAGAACACGCAACTGAGCCAATGTTGAAATCTCGCCATTGAGCTTATTATGGGTTCGAAAAAACCTGTTAATTATTTGTGTAACGGTGGTGGCGTGCGTTGTTCGAAGCCGCGGGAGAACAGCATCGCAACACTTTGCCGAAACATTTCACTATTCCTTTTGCAGAGACTCAAGCTGGGTAAAAAGTGCGATACGTTTCTGAACACAGTTTTAACGTTGGTGGTGTAAGCGAAACAATTGTTTATGCCATCTCTTAGCAAAAGAGCTGACCTCTGATATTGTTTTATTTCTTCTTTGGTTTCTAGCTTCCTCTAAATGGATCTTCCAGTCGGTGAGTTCTAAATGTTAACGTGCCCGTTTTGATCTTCCTCGATCGATGGCATTCAAGTGGACGCTGATGCGAAAACGTTAAACTTACCCGCACTTCTCCTATTAACGGGTTATCGCTATCGTGCTGTGGGGCAATTCAATTGGTGAAGCTAAAGCGCAATTTAAGCAGGAATTACAACGTATTTGCTCTTTGTAACACACCGAAAAGATTTCATCCCAAGTAGAATGACCTGCCGCAGATGAGAAAAAGTTTGCAATTTATTGAATTCACCAATCTTGCTTCTTCAAAAGCCAGCTGTTCTAGAGCATTCTCCAATGGGTGAAAACGATATCATTGTTACAGAACTGCTGGTGGCGCCTGGCGACCACAAAGAGCGTGGCAATCTGAGGCACAATACTACCATTGGGAATGGACATTCTTGTATAGGCTATATGAAGTCAATGCAGCTTTAGGGTTAAAATTAGCTCAACCAGAAAAAAGGGTTTATGCCTTAATGGTGATGAATTCTTCTGGATATAACACAAATCTGACAATGGTATGAATAGCTTTACGACAGTCCCGTTTCAAATCCTAGGCTCCAGCAAATTGAATGGAGGTTCGTGCCTGTCGTTTTTGCCATGAACTAACAACTACACGGATGCAAGACGCCTACAAGAATCTAACAGAGAAGAACCGCACTTTTGTGCTGAATACTAAAAAACAACATGTTTCCACCTTAGTGATATTAAAGATACTCACCAAAAACCGCGTGACATATGGTTATGGCAGTTGGTGGCACGTCGGCGTAGCGAAGGTTTCTGAAAAGAGACGCACTATCAGCAAAGCTCATGCGAAAATGAGTGTGAAAACACATTAATGAAGCGAGACGCTATTAGTCAAGAATTTGATTTATCTCTCAATTTAACACACTCTTTCGAAGAAGGAAAAACTATGAAAGCTGAAAACGCAATGAAATACAGGTATCGCGCCAGTGGTTGGACTAACGATATGCCTGATCTTACAAAGCTAATACCTTTGATGGGCACAATCGTCTTCAGTGACATGGCGCTGTCGGTTTTACCTGGATGCGGGGTCCGGAAATAAATATCCCGCGCGATGTGGAGTACTAAAACACTAAATTGGGTGTTCGTGAGATCCAAATTGCAATGCTTGGTTTAGTACACCTGTAGATAGCACAGAAGAAACGATCGTTAGAATTCATTAAACACATGCGAGATTTTCTTCACATGATGGGAGCCAAGGTGTTGGCTGTTTCCGGAACAAAGCTGTAGTATCCAGGGCTAATGAAACAAAAGCTGTTTTAAAGACAGTTTTTACTGAAGTTAGAAGAATGGCAGCTCCTGACTGCAGGGCTACAATGAACTAGCCAAATTAGCAGCTGAAAAAGGGATGAAAGTAGCCCTACATCATCACATGGACAGTTTTAGTATTCAAACTCCAGCTGAAATTGATAAATATATGGCTGTCGTTAACATTGACTGTGTATTTGTTATTTATTCCGGTCATATCTATTATTCCTGAAGGCTCACAAAAAGCGATGCTGACGTATTAGAAAATACATGAACCAGAGTCGCCACGTGCATTTTAAAAGAATTGCGTGATGAAGTCGTGGCTGGAGAGTGAGAAGCAAATGATCTTAGCTTTTTGAAGGCGTTTGCAAAGGTACATTCACTGTTCCAGGTGATGGTGTAATCGATTTCAGACTAATTTTGATATTCTTGAAAAACACAATTATAAAGGCTGGATGGTGGTTGAGGCAGAACAAGACCCCGCCATCGACTCCATTTGAATACGCCGTCAAAGGGCCGTCATACATTAAAAGAAACAGCGGGGATCTAATTATGATTAAAGCAGGTATTACCCTCAGCGTCGGTCGTATTGGTGTGTACATTCTGAAAGTATTACACAAATATGTGAAGGGCGCTGAAATTAAAGCAATTTCTGACGTCAGTAACAGATGAGCTCAAAACAATGGGCAAAAGGCATGGGCATTGCTCATGTTTATGAGATTACAAACAAATTCTACAAGATCGAAAATTGATGCTGTATTGGTCTGTTCTTCACCAATACCCATGCACCAATTTCTATTAGCCAGCTGCTCGAGCGGCAGGCACATTTTTCTGCGAAAACCTGTTGATGATCAGGTCAATCGCATCAAAGAAGTGTTAGCTGAAGCTGAAAAAGCTGGCGTAAATTCCAAGTTGGCTTTTAATCGCCGCTTTGACCATAACTTCAAAGCAATTAAAACTCGTATAGAAAATGGTGATATTGGTGAACCGCACTTAATTCCGGAGTAACCTCGCGTGACCCTGATGCAACCACCAATTGAATATGTAGTATCTGGTGGAATGTTCTTCGACATGACCATTCATGACTTCGACTGATGATTCGCTATTTATCTGGTAGTGAGGTTGTGAAGTGTACGCAGCTGGTGGTGTGCTGGTCAATCCAGAAATCGGTAAAGCTGGTGACATCGACACGGCTGTTATCACCTTAAAACTTGCTAACGGCGCTGTTGGCGTGATCGATGATGGCGAAACAGCAGTTTACGGTTACGATCAGCGAGCAGAAGTATTCCTGGCCTCAAAAGGTGCGGTACAAACTCGCAATGATACCGATTCTACTGCGGTTTATTCCTGTGAAGCAGGTGTGATTGCCGAGAAACCTCAAATACTTCTTCTTAGAACGTTATATGCAATCTTTTGCTGATGAAATGGCTTGTTTTGTTGATTCCGTAGTAAACGACAAACCGACTTTAGTGAATGGTAATGATGGGTTACAACCGGTGATTATCGCACTTGCGGCTAAACGTTCATTAGATGAAGGACGCCCAGTCAAACTAGCAGAAATCGCTTAGAACTAAACATATAAATATGGAAAGAGACCCTAAAAGAAATTTAGGTCTATCTCCTAAAACGACAAAAAATGGTGAGAAACATTCCCTCATTTACCATAGAGATTTAGTTTCCAATAAGTCCAGCTAGTATTTCAGATAATTACTACATCATTTCAAAAACATCCTCTTTTTTGACCGCACTTTTCTTAATAAAAACGTATATATGTATTATTCTCTTTATGCTTTAAATCTTAATGCAAATAAAAAGGCTACTATAGGTAGCTCCTTTTCGAAATCAATAGATATTTGTCTACATTACCCTTTTTATCGACGTTTTACAGTATCAAGTAATACTGCGATTACAATAATTGCCCCTTTAACAATTTGTTGCCAGTATGGATCCACACCTAACATATTTAAGCCTTTTATTGGTGAATATCTGATAATTAAAGCCCAATCACACACACATTGGAATAGTACCAAAACCACCACTTAAAGAAACCCCACCAATAACTGCTGCGGCGATAGCATCAAGCTCCCAAGCCAAACTGTAAGATGGGTTACCTGCATGAGGTTCGAGATGCAAGTAAAGCACCCAGCTAATCCTGATAATGCACCACCGAGAATATAAACCCAAATTAATGTTCTATTTGTGTTAATACCATCAGATTTTAGCTGCATTCAGGTTTCCACCTACTGCATAAACATGACGACCAAAGGTTGAACGGCTAAGTAAAATATGAGAAGCAATTACAATTAAGATATACAGCAAGACTAGCCCTGGAAGTCCAAAAATATTCACATCAGCAATCCAGGTAAATGCCTCTGAAGACGCATCAATTGACGACCATCAGAATAAAGCTGTGCAGCACCACGTGCACTAATCATCATACCTAAAGTTGAGATAAACGGCGAATACCACCAAGCGCAGTAAATCCACCATTAAACAATCCCAATAAAGCACCAATTAAAATTGATGCGGCAAAAGCCAGTAGCGCAGATGATACGCTATCGCCACCAGTCACAATTGAAGCTGAAACGACTGCTGTAAGCGCCACCACTGAGCCAGATGATAGATCGATACCCGTTGCGATAATGATGAAGGTTACACCAATTGCAATAATACCAAAACATGGATACTTGTTCGATAATACTCCATACTGTTCTAGCTGAAAAAGCTGTCTATCGAAACAGACAATGCCAAAAAGAGAAGAATTAAAATTAAGACCATTCCATACGCATTAATCATTTTTCTTCAGTGTCACGTTTTTCCATAATAAACCTCTCACTTTTTTAATCTTAATAAATAAACCATTTTAATTAATAGACACTAACCCGAAGCCAATTCAAGTACTCGCTCTTGAGTCAATTCTGTATGTGGAATGATGCCAACTTATGTCTTCGTGCATAACCATAACGCGATCACTCATTGATAAAAGCTCTAACATATCAGACGTAATCATAATGATTGTTTTACCTTGTTTTGATAACTCAACCATCAATTTATAGAGCTCAGCTTTAGCCCCGACGTCAATCCCTTTTGTTGGTTCATCTAAAATCAAAATTTCAGGTTCTAGTAATAACCAACGAGCAAGCAATACTTTTTGTTGGTTACCACCGGAGAGATTATTAGTAATCACCTCTACATTTGGTGCTTTTATTTTGAGTTTCGTTTTTTGTTCATTTGCCGTTTTTTGAGCTCTTGCAACAGACACGAGGAAATTCTCTAAATAGGGCGACATTTCCGGCATAATCATATTGTCTGTAATGCTCAGATTTAGGAACAAACCCGTCAATTTTCTGTCTTCAGTTACAAAGCCAATTTTATGCTTCATGGCATCTAGCGGATTATTAATAATCACTTTTTCGCCTTTAATATAAATCTCACCGCTATCTGCAGGTTTATAACCAAATAAGCCTTCTACAATTTCCGAACGACCTGCTCCAACTAATCCTGCAATACCAAAGATCTCACCTTTACGTACAGCAAAATTAATATCTTGATATTTTCCTTCTCGAGAAAAATGTTTAATTTCTAAAACAATCTCATCAGATAACTCAAAACGCTCACGTTGGAACATTTCTGACATATCACGGCCAACCATCATGGAGATGAGTTGTTCTTTGGTTACTTCTTTTGTTGGCTTAGTATCCACATATTGACCATCACGAATTACCGTAATCTCATCAGATACTCTAAAGACTTCATCTAATTTGTGAGAGATAAAGATGATCGCAATACCTCTTGCTTTAACTGTTTCAATAATGCGATAAAGTTGATCTACTTCATTTTCAGTTAATGCCGTTGTTGGCTCATCCATAATGATCACTTCTCGCATCATTAGAAACAGCAGTCGCAATCGCAACCAACTGAGCTTTTGCCACCGATACATCTGACATTTTTTCTGTCACATCCATCGGCACACCAAGTTCTTTTAGAATCGCGGAGGCTTGCTCATTCATTGCTTTTTGATTAAGGAAAAATTTACCTTTCGTTATTTCCCGACCTAAATAAAAATTATCCGCAATCGTCAAGTTAGCAGCAGGAGAAATTTCCTGAGAGCATCATAGTTAGACCACGACGAATTGCATCAATAGGACGTCCTGGTTTAAAAGGTTTATCATCTAGAATAAGTTCTCCACCTTCATCAGGAATATAAATTCCATATAGAATTTTCATCAATGTGGATTTACCTGCTCCATTTTCCCCCATCAGAGCGTGAACACTTCCACGCTTGACCCGGAGATTGATCTGATCTAATGCTCTTAACCCCAGGGAAATGTTTTTCGATACATTTCTCATTTCTAAAATATAGGGAGAATTTGAGCTATTACTATTAGTCATGTTTAACTCCTTGACTCGATAAAAATAAATACGGAAATAACATTATAAAGTGCGGTCAATTTACTCCTTATATTTGTTGATATATTGTTCCTTCATTTCTGGGGTAACCAATTCAAAAGGAATCCAGTTATATTTGGGAATTTCTTCACCAAGCGCTGCCTTGTAAGCCAATTCAGCACTCAATCGTCCTTGTCCTGATGCAGATTGATAAACAGTAGCATCCAATCCATTACCTAAATAAGCTAAAGCATCTGGTGTTGCATCAATTCCTACAATGAGTATATCTTCATCTTTAAAGCCAAGTTTCTTCGCAGCCAATAAAGCCCCTATCGCCATTTCATCATTATTACTCAGAATTACATTTGCATCTCGGTGAGCTGAAAGCAGATTTTCTGCGACTTCCATCCCCTTAGCTCTATCCCATTTTGCCTCTTGTTCTGCGACCACTTTAATTTCAGGATGCTGAGCAAAAGATCTTTTTATTACCCTCAGTTCGTTTAATTTGAGCTTCTAACCCCAACGGTCCAAGTAAAATAATGGCTTTTAGCTGGTTTACCATTCAATGAATTAACAATAAATTCGCCCTGCATTTCACCGCTTTTAATTTCTTCAGAACCAACGTAGCTCGCTACGTGTTGCATGTCTTCTTCATTCGGTTTCACTGTCACTACAATTAAAGGAATCTTCGCTTTTCTTGCTTTTAATCCAATGGCTTTTACGATCTTTTGATCTGTTGGCATAATGATCAAAGCATCGACCTTCGAATCAATAAAATTTTCCACATCATTTAACATCTTGGCGGGATCGCCATTCGCATCGGCATATTTAAATTTAAGATTAGATTGGGAGGCGACAAACTTATCCATGGAATCCTGCAAATAAGTGGGATATTTATCTGCAAGGCTATACATTGAAACGCCAACTACTATCGACTTGGCTAAAATAACTGGGGCAAAAAAGAGACTAATAACTAAAATGCATACCTTTTTTAACATTGTTCATCCCTCCATTAATAAATCTCTTTAGCTTTAACCGGAAGGGTTATCACCCTTCCGTTATTTAGATGAGAAAATCTATTTTTTATATCTCGCTTGATATTCCTCTTTTTTATCTGGTGTAACGAGTTCAAAAGGCACCCATTTCACAGCGGGAACTTTTTCACCTTTTGCAGCAAGATAGGCCATTTCAGCCCCCGCAGAACCTTGTCCTGCAGCTGATTGGAACACTGTTGCATCTAATCCTTTACCTAAATAATCTAATGCATCAGGTGTTGCATCAAGGCCAACAATAATTAAATCTTCATCTTTAAGACCTAATTTTCTACCTGCTAATACCGCACCAATCGCCATTTCATCATTATTACTAACAACAACATTTAAGTTTTTATTTGCCGCAAGTAAATTTTCTGCAATTTCTAGGCCTTTAGCTCTATCCCATTTACCTTCTTGTTCAGTAAAAATTTTAATATTTTTATGCTGACCAAAAATTTCCTTATTGCCTTGCGTACGCTTAATTTGAGCATCTTGCCCTAAAGGCCCCATCAAGATTGCAGCTTCGGCAGGATTACCTTTTAAGGTATCAACAATAAAGTTAGCTTGAATACGTCCACCTTCGATTTCATCCGATCCTACATAACTAGTAACGTACTGCATATCTTCATCTAATGGTTTACGATTGATAATAATGAGAGGGATACCGGCTCGTTTAGCTTTTTTGCCAATAACCTTAACAATATTTGGATCTGTTGGAACAACAAGTAATGCATCAACTTTTTGATCGATAAATGTTTCTGCATCATTTAATAAACGAGCGGGGTCACCATTCGCATCTGCGAGTTTAATTTCCACATCATCATGTGTTTTATCAAACTCACGAATGGCATCTTGAAGATAGGTTTGCCATTTATCAGAAAAGGCAACCATTGGTGCACCAATCACAACATTTTTAGCGATAACAGCTTGAGACGTTAATAAAACTCCACCACAAAGTAACGCAAGCAATGTTTTTTTCATAATGCTACTCCCTTTATTAGTTAAACGAATAACAAAGATTGAAATACAGCTATACTCGCAGTATGCGAATATAAATTTCATCAAGGTACAAATTGGAATAAATCATCCAATGCTATCTATATCATTAAAAGAAGATTTTTCTGCAACTGTCATTTTTGAAAGTGTGAAGTAGATCTTACTTTTTAGTCGAAAAATATTTACTATTCGCAAAAATCTTCCGATTAATAATATAAGGAGCACTATAATTAAATGCCCTCATCGAATTACGCTATTTCTTCCACATTAACCCAACGTTTTTTTGGTGATACGATAATGCTATTGCATCTAACACGCGAGACACCTTATATCCTTCTTCAAAATCAGGATATAAAACACCTTCAGGTGAAGCTAAACCATTTACTAAATCTCTAATCTCCACCGTTTTCTGATCGTTAAAACCAATGCCATGACCTGCGCTCACACAAAAATTCTTGTAATCAGGATGCAATGGTCCAGTAAGGATTGTTTTAAATCCTTGTCTTGCTGGATCTTCATCATGTAAATAAAGCTTTAATTCAGCCATTCTTTCTTGAGTATAAGAAATACTACCTTTTGTTCCCGTAATCACATAGCTCAGTCCCATTTTTCGTCCACAAGCAATTCGAGACGTTTCAATCGTTCCCATGCATCCATTATCAAATCGAACCAGGGCTGTCGCCTGATCTTCATTCTCAACATCTAAACGTTCTTGTAGATTATGAGGATTTGGGCGATTTTTAATTACCGTTTGCATATCTCCGATAACAGCACGAATATCCTGCCCTAATAAATACTGAGACATCTGCACAATATGAGCGGCTAAATCTCCCAATGCACCTAGTCCTGCTTTTTCTTTCACGCAATGCCAATCCAATGGTGTATTTTCATTAGCTAAGTAATCTTCATTATGAGTGCCATAAAAATGTACTACTTCTCCAATTTCACCATTAGCAATAATTTCTCTGGCTAATTGAGTAGTTGGATTCTTTATGTAATTAAACCCAACCAAGGTCTTAACATTTGCTTTCTTCGCCGCTTCATACATTAATTTAGCATCTTCTGCAGTGAGAGCTAGCGGTTTTTCAGAGTAAACATGTTTACCATTGGCAATGGCTGCTAATGCAATTTCTTTATGAAGAAAGTTTGGAGTGCAAATATCTACTACATCCACATTTGGATCTTGCACAATATCCCTCCAATCGCCCGTAAAACGATTAAAACCAAATTCTTTTTGCCTTTTTTTCTGCTAATTCAGGTGTAATCTCGGCTAAGTATTCCAGAACTAATTCAGCGTCAAGTGGAAATACTGTTGGTGCCTGAGCATAAGCAATAGCATGGCAACGACCTATATATCCAGTACCAACCAAACCAATTCGAACCTGTTTCATACGATATCCTTACTATTTATTGCATAGAACAAGAGGAGATAACGTCCTAAATGCGATTATCTCCTCTTCATGATTTAAAAATTATGTTAATTAAAGTGTCGGCATACTAAATGCAGCATTTTCAATTACATATTTATTTGGCCAACGTGTTGTTGTTGTTTTCATCTTCGTATAGAAACGGACACCGTCTGGTCCATAAACGTTCAAGGTACTGTAAGATGAATGTTTCCAACCACCGAAGCAATGGAATGACATTGGTACTGGAATTGGCACGTTAATGCCCACCATACCAGCCTGAACGTGATATGCAAACTCTCGAGCAGCACCACCATCAGAGGTAAAGATAGCTGTACCGTTTCCATAAGGGTGTTCATTAATTAACTTCATTGCTTCTTCAAAGCTTTTTGCTCTGACAATACCCAATACAGGTCCAAAGATCTCTTCTTTATAAATCACCATATCGGAAGTAACATTATCGAACAAGGAACCACCGATAAAGAAACCATTCTCATGACCAACTGGTTTTTTACCTCGACCATCAACAATAAGTGTTGCACCTTCTTCTACACCGGTTGTAATATAATTTGTCACATTATTGAGATGTTGCTGAGTAATTAATGGACCAAAATCCATCTCTTTTTCACCATCTTTTGGAATACCTGGACCATAACGCAGGGCTTCTACTTTTGGTTTTAAAGCTGCCACTAATTTATCTGCAGTTTCATCGTCAATCGTAACAGCCAATGCTAACGCCATACAACGTTCCCCAGCAGCACCAAATGCCGCACCTAATAAAGCATTTGCGGTAGATTCAATATCTGCATCAGGCATAATTAATGCATGGTTTTTCGCTGCGCCAAAAGTTTGTACGCGTTTGCCGAATTCAGAACCAACTTTATATACATGTGCTGCAGCTGGTGTAGAACCCACAAAACTCACAGCATGAACACGCGGATCACGCAATAAAACTTCATTATCATGACGATCACCATGTACCACATTAAATACGCCATCTGGTAAACCTGCTTCTTTAACAGTTCAGCCAAACGAATAGATAAGGAAGGATCTGCTTTAGCTGGTTTTAAAATGAAAGTATTACCGCAAGCTAATGCAATTGGGAACATCCACATTGGCACCATTGCAGGGAAGTTAAACGGTGTAATACCAACAGTTACCCCTAGTGGTTGCAAAGATGAATGAATATCGATGCCACGCCCTGCTTGCTCTGAAAATTCACCTTTTAATAAATGAGGAATACCGCATGAGAATTCAACAACTTCCAAACCACGAGTCAATTCACCGCAAGCATCAGAATAAACTTTACCATGTTCCTCTACAATTAAACGCGCTAGTGAATCCCAGTCTCTTTCCAGTAATTCTTTAAATTTAAACATAATCCGAGCACGACGTAGCGGAGAGGTTGCTGACCAATCAGCAAAAGCTTTATGTGCTACTTCGATAGCTTCATTTACATCATCCGAGTACTCATAATCACTTGGCGAATTTGCTCACCCTGTTGCAGGATTATAAATTGGATGCGCTTTTTGTCCTCTGCTTGGCACTTGTTTACCATTAATAAAGTTATAAACAGTTTCCATTTTGAACTCCTTCATACAGTTTCAGAAATTAAGATGCGACAAATGAATAACAACTTGCATAAAAAACAATATTCACTATCTAGGGTTAACATAGATTAAGGGTAATGAAATCGAACTTTTCAATCCATTTTTAATCAAAATTGAACTTTTTCATTTCATTTTGTGATCTATGTCTGATTTTAAAAATAAAAAAAGCGATACACTTATTGGAATGTATCGCCTCACAGAATTTGAATTGTCGTATATCTTATCTCAACAATTAACTAAAAAGGATAATCTAGAAGGATTTCATCCTGCTAATGATTTAGCATAAAAACTTCTCTAGACAAGTTTGGGTCAATAAAATCATAAATTTGAACCCCTCTAATCCCCTGCTTACTTTTCCAAAATATTTGTGTATATGGATTTAAATTTTCAGCATAAAGATCAGGAAAACCTAATTCCCCATTAGTCGCACTAATATGATTGAGAATGAGCTTATCAGCAGGAATATTTATACTATTTTGGATAAGATGTTCGACTGCCTCCTGTTTTTTTGATGGATAGTTGGACCATCCCACAAATCTTGCAATTCTATATTAGGGTTAGAATGCCAGTTTGCTGCCCAGAATTTGTTTTCTAAACGATTAAATTTAAATTGAACAGGAGAACATTCTAAAGCAATAATTTTTCCTCTTACATCTTCAACCCTAGGCCATTTAGGATTTCCCTCCATATCTAACTCATTCTCAGTCCAAAAATAGAACATAGATGAATACTGACTAATTTTCTCTAACAAAGATACTCCATACGCCTCAAAGTCATCCTTATTCTCATTGGCATTTTGAATACGCATCAAAATGAATTCTTTGGAATTTTGTTGTAAAAAATCATGACAATTTTTAATGATTTGATCAAATGTAATGTGGCTTATCCATTCTCTGTGAGCGGCAACCATCTCTTGTCTTAATCTAATATCTAAAAACCGAATACCACAGGATAGTTGTTCCTCAAGAGATAAATGCTGTGTTTTATAGTATCTCTGCTGGCAACTAGCTGTCATTGTATCGTGTGTACCCGGTATCAGTAATTCTGAAATATATAACCCAGAATCACAAAAAGATATCCAATTTCTTCCATTAATTAATTTATCCATAAGACTCTGACCTGTATTTAAATTTTTAAGATCTGTTCTGTTTTAATTTAATTAAAATATGAGACATAAGAATTGATAGAGCAACCAATACTGCAAGCCCTAAAAATGCCCATCCTAGAATCTGAGTATCTGTTAGATAAGAACGAATAATTTGACCTGCAGCATCTTTGTCTGGAGATTTTACAAGTCCACCTAATAAAATAGGCGCCAACAATGCGGGAAAAATAACCAATAGTAATCGCAAAAGACATTGCTGCAGAGGAATGCTTTTTAGCCACTCCCTAACTCACCAATAGGTGCATAATAAACTCCTCTAATCATAAAAATACATGCTGAAGCAGATAACATTAATACAATTAAACTCCAGAACATTGAAGGAGAAATAAGATTATTCGGTGCTTGATTAGGCAAATAGCCATTTGCATACAAAGAAATATCAGGATGATTACTAAAAAAATATAAATGAAATTGCTAACAGTATTACAGTAAGTATTACTTGCATTAATCTCATAAAATGAGCTGTAGAATCGAAAACTTTTTCAACTAATACTGTTGATACTAAAGGCAGCATTCGCAATGCTATCACAACAGTTGCAAATACAGCCGCAGCTACAGCACTGGTTCCATACCCCCCTTGTAAAAAGCGAGCAAAATAAGTACCTGCCGCAACAAATGCCCCATAGATACAAAATACATTAACTCCCAACAATCCAAACAACTGGTAACTTTGCAACTTGCCAAACACCACTTAAGGCTTCTTTTGTACTATTTGCTTGAGTATCATCTCCAACCTTTTGTCCCTTCGGTACGACAAAGAAGACTGCTAGCCCTGTAACAATCACAATAACACAGCTTGTCATCATCATAGCTTTTGGGCTAGCCTGATAATAGAGCATGGCTGTCCATAGTAATGAAATAAGAAAAGCCAATAGACCTCGACCAAATTCAAATAACCCAAATGCAGCACCTTGATGTTCTTCTGAAGTTGAAATTCTTAAAGCCTTAAAATTAGCTGGTTTGAATAACACTTCACTAAAAAATAACATAGAAAAAAAACATGCAAGTAGCACAGGCATACTTAATCCTGGTGAGCAAATTGTAAGAAATAGAGATATACCACCAACACCAATAGTAGATAACAGCATAATACTTCGTATAGAAAATCGATCGCCAACCCAACCTAATGCTATTGTACCTAGAATAATTACAAGTCCTTGCATTGAATACAAATAACCAGCTTCTTGGTCTGTCACACCTAATGCGGCAGGAAATCCACCTGGAACACTATTTCGGATATCCCAAAAAGCATAAATTAGCTGAGCATTTACAGTTATTAGAATAAGTTGGAAAAATGAAACGGGAGTAAATCCATATTTATAAAGTAAGTCTTTCATATAAAACTCCTTTTTATTAACGAAAATGTAGATATCATTGGTGCACATTATTAGTCATTAACACGTATAATACGGTTAAGTCTTAGAAACAGTTCTTCTGTGCAACAACCTAATATATAATTACCCTTTAACAATCCATCTTTTTCAAGGAAGTTATTCACATAACCTCCAGCTTCCTGAACAATAATAATGGCAGCACAAACATCCCATGCATTAATATGTGGTTCAAAATACCCAATCAAGCGACCTGCAGCCACATACACTAACATTAATGCCCCTGAACCATTACGAATAAATATCCCACCATCGAGTAAAATATGATTTAACACAGGCGTAAATGTATTAGGATGAACCCGGTGAGATACTCCTAATCCTATTAATCCCTCTTTTAATGAAATAGAAGAAGATGCACGAATAGGATGATCATTCAGAAATGCACCATCTCCTTTCATTGCTCTGAATAGCTCATTATGAACAGGATCAAAAATCACGCCACAAATAATCTGATTTGTGTAGAATTGCAATAGAAATACACCAAGCATTTAAGCCATACAAAAATGAGCTAGTTCCATCAATAGGATCTACTACCCAACAGTACTCACAGGCTAAATTTTCAGCACCAGATTCCTCTCCCAAAAAACCATCTTGAGGAAAGTGGCTTTTCAGTGCATCTTTGATTTTTTTGCTTCAACAGTTTTATCTGCAATGCTAACTTGATCTTGCAAATTACCTTTCTTACATTCGATTTTTAACTCATTACGATTAAGGTAAAAATCAAGTGCAATTTCCCCAACTTCTTTAACTAACTTTTGAGAAAATAAGTATCTATTTCTTAGTTCAATGTCCATACACCTCCTCCTGATGAATATTCCATTGTTAACTTACAGACTAAGCTTATAAATTACACACACTCATCCTTGTGGATTTTATATACAATCCCATAGTAGATCTCTATTTTGAAAAATTTAAATACAAAAATAATTAATTTGAACTTTTTATTTCATTTATGTGATCTATGTCTGATTTTTTTAGAAATCTCGCTAGATTAATTTAGTGAACAGAGTATTATCTTAAGAAGTTATTCGGCTATTTTAGGAGCATGAAATGAGTTATTTACTATCCAAATCACGAAAAGATCATCCTGAAAAGAATGGTGAAGTACAAAAAATCACCCCAAAAACAGCGAATTGGGAGTACGTTGGTTTTGAAATGTACCATCTACAAGAAGAGCAAGAACTAACTTTTGATACTGAAAATACTGAAACCTGTTTTGTTCTCGTTGCTGGTAAGGCTACTATTGTTACATCCCAAGCCACTTTCGAGCATATTGGCAATCGCGCCTCTCCATTTGAGCGGATTCCACCTTATTCAGTTTATGTCCCACACCAACAAAAAGTACAAATCAAAGCTGAAAGTTATTTAGAATTGGCTGTTTGTAGAGCACCAAGTCAAGGTAGTTTACCAATTCGTTTAATTAAACCAGAGGATGTTGGTGTAGAAAAACGCGGATATGGAAATAATAAACGCTTAGTACATAATATTCTCCCTGAAACTGAAACCGCAGATGCCTTATTGGTTGTTGAAGTATTTACAGATGAAGGTAATACGAGTTCTTTCCCTAGCCATAAACACGACGATAAACTCTCCGACTGAAACCTATTTGGAAGAAACCTACTATCATCGTTTCTCACCATCACAGGGTTTTGCATTACAACGAGTTTATACTGATGATCGTTCACTAGATGAATGTATGGCAGTGTATGATGGGGATGTTGTTCAAGTACCAAAAGGATACCATCCGGTCGCAACTATTGCAGGTTATGACAATTATTATTTAAATGTTATGGCTGGTCCTGTAAGAAAATGGCGGTTTACTTGGGAACAAGATCATTCTTGGATTAATAGTGAAAAAAATATGCAGATAAATTTAAATAATTTGAGATATTATCTTTTGAGTAAGAAAAAAATATTTTTCTAAATCTATATAAACAAAAAAACCCGACATAACGTCGGGTTTTCTTTTATCAAAAACTTTGATAATTATTCTGCAACAACGATAACATCTAATGTTGCAAATACTTCGCCGTGAAGTTGGAAACGAACATCGTGGTCACCAAGAGTACGGATTGGACCGTTTGGTAAACGAACTTCGCTTTTCGCAATTTCAACACCAGCTGCAGTTACTGCTTCTGCTACATCACGAGTAGTGATTGCGCCGAATAAACGACCTTCATCACCTGCTTTAGATGCGATAGTGACAGAACCTAATGCAGTCACTTGTGCTGCACGAGCTTGAGCTGCTGCTAAACTTGCTGCCGCTGCTTCTAACTCTGCACGACGTGCTTCAAAGTGTTCAATGTTAGCTTTAGTTGCCATAACTGCTTTACCTTGTGGGATTAAGAAGTTACGAGCGAAACCAGATTTAACATTAACTTGATCACCTACATTACCTAGGTGAACGATTTTATCTAAAAGAATTACTTGCATTTCCTAACTCCTTCTTAATTGTGATGAGAATCAGAGTAAGGTAATAACGCTAAATAACGAGCGCGTTTGATTGCGCGTGCTAATTGGCGTTGGTACTTCGCACGAGTACCGGTAATGCGGCTTGGTACAATTTTGCCGCTTTCAGAAATGTAGTTCTTTAATGTAGCGATATCTTTGTAATCGATTTCAACAACATTTTCCGCTGTGAAACGGCAGAACTTACGACGACGGAAATAACGTGCCATTTGGCTGTCTCCTAATCTATAAATTCGATTTGCTCGGCATGCAATACTAACTGTGTTAAACCATTTGAGGTTTTTATGTGAAGTAATAAACCCCACCACAAGAAGTTTACTGCCGACCGTAATGCTTTGAGTTTTTTCTATTAACTGATTGCCACTGACTTGAACTGGCATCTTTAACCACGCTTGGCGTGATAAACCGCTTTCGACTTGTTCGGAACGATGTTCCAGCCAAAATTGGCAATGCGCAATCCCGTTAGGGCTTTTGCTTCGCTTGGGTAATTGACACACAGTGCCGATTAACGAGAAACGATTATCAAGTTTTGAATTACTCTTCAGCATCCTCAAAATCGTTGTTTTCAACTTCAGCTAAAGGTTTACGTTCTTCTTTAGCCGCTTTCATTGGGGACGCTTCGGTTACGGCGTGCTTAGTATGGATAACAAGACTGCGTAATACAGCATCGTTATAACGGAAAGTCGTTTCTAGCTCGTCGATGACTTGTTGAGGCGCTTCTACATTCATAAGCACATAGTGTGCTTTGTGTAATTTGTTAATTGGGTACGCTAATTGACGACGACCCCAATCTTCTAGGCGATGAACTTGACCACCAGCTTCTTTAACAGAACCTGTGTAACGTTCGATCATACCTGGTACTTGCTCGCTTTGGTCCGGATGAACCATAAACACGATTTCGTAGTGACGCATTACTGCTCCTTACGGGTTAATCAGCCTTTGACGTAGATTAGCCACCAATCTGCAAAGGCAAGGAACGAAAAAATGAACGTGGCTAAGGGCGCTGATTATACAGATTTTTTTCCAGACTTCAAATAATTTGTACGCTTTTCAAACAAAAAAAGCCGATATCAACATATCGGCTTTTCTTTTATTTCTAAATTAACGGCTACGGAAAATGATACGGCCTTTGCTCAAGTCATAAGGTGTCATTTCTACTGTTACTTTATCGCCCGTTAAGATACGAATATAGTTTTTACGCATTTTGCCAGAAATATGAGCAGTCACTACGTGACCATTTTCTAACTCAACGCGGAACATGGTATTTGGTAAGGTTTCCAAAAATTGTGCCTTGCATTTCAATGCAATCTTCTTTTGCCATTTTATCCTCTAAAAATTATGATTTTTTTGACCGCACTTTTTGCGGTTATAAATTAAAAAAACGGGCGGATTATAGCCGTTTTTGGCGTTAGACGAAAGATTAAAAATAAAATTGAACAGAAAAAAATCACTTTTTTTACCAATTTGTAAGTTGTATCAAGACTTAGGAATGATTTACAAAAGAAAAACACCCCCTATAATGGACACATAGTAATCTCTTAGATGGTATAAAGAAATGAATAAAAACATTACTAAGTAATAATAATCACCCCAATATTTCATTAACCTGTCAAAAATTTCAATATGGCGGGGGATGGAACGATATCTTATTGATATTGTTAATGGATTATCTCAGGCAAACATTACACCTAAAATTTACTCTGCCAAGTTTGATACTGCATTACCTGAATATGATTTAATTAATCCAGTTAAGATTAATCTTTCTTTTGTTCCTAAAAAAATGGAGAACCTCATTTCTTTCCTATTTTTTTCAAATAAATATAAAGAAACATCAGAAAGTCTCACTTACCACCTCTTATACCCCTATCTGATGTGGTTATTTGTGGTGGAAATCATAAAGGATATCTACAAGCATCAAAGAAAAAAAGCCAAGCATATCAGATCGATTTAAAAATCATGGGTGAACAAAAAAATCCTTAAATCAATCCAAATATGTCATCGCTCATTCTGCATTAATGAAAAAAAGAACTCGTTGAGTTATATCATATCCCAGAAAACAAAAATTGATGTGATTTATCCCCCTATTAATACAGATAAATTCACACAAATCAGTGAAGAAGAAAGAGTGAAGCTCAGAGAAAAAAGTTAGGTTTTCAAAAAAAGATGAAATCATTTACCTATTCCTTCTACTGGGCATACGCGAAAAGGTTTCGATATTTTGAAAAAATATTTTGAAAAAACTCAGTTACTGATTCGCTTAGTGGTAGCAGGAACGCCTGTAGAAGAAAATCCTAAAATCTCTTCGCTTGGTTTTTGCAAAAATATGCCTGAATTATATCAAGCGGCAGATTTCACCATTATGGCATCTCAATATGAGCCATTTGGGCTTGTTGGACTAGAATCTATATTATCTGGTACGCCAGTTATTTTTTCTGAAAACATGGGATGCCTAGAAGTATTACAACATGAATTTGGCTATACATTTTCTAGAGAAAACATGAATACATTGGATGATGCAATTCAAAAAAATCAGTAAAACAAGCATCTGAACATCAACATCGCATTCTCAATCCAATGGACTGTATTCGTTATAATCCAAGTTTGAGTCATCATATTAAAGCAATACTGGAAGTCATCGCTAAATGATATTGTCCATGACACAATGATTTACATTTAATTGCGACCGCATTGCATTAAAAAGTAAAACCGCGTGATCGTGTCGATGCCATTTTTAATGCGCCCGATTTTGATGAGCTGATTCATTGGTTACGCCATCAGCCATTACTTGTGCATAATGAAAAGTTAAACTTCCTAATGGCGCATGCAGGCATTTCGCCTGATTGGGATTTGAAAACTGCGAAATCTTGTGCGGCTGAAGTTGAACAGATTTTACAGCACGGCGATTTTTCATTATCTTATTGAAAATATGTATTCTGAACAGCCAGATCGCTGGTCGCCAGATTTACAGGGACTTAGCGCTCATCGTTACATTATTAATGCTTTTTACTCGAATGCGTTTTTTGCTATTTTGGATCATCGATTTGATTTTTGCCTGTAAGTCCCTTTTAAAAGATGCGCCAGCAGAGCTCACGCCTTGGTTTAATTTAGATAATCCACTTTATAAACAAATTCCCATTGTCTTTGGGCATTGGGCAAGTTTAGTCGATGAGCCTACTCCAGAAGGTATCTATGCCTTGGATACAGGATGTGTGTGAATAATCGGATGACCATGTTGCGCTGGGAAGACAAACAGTTCTTCGCCACACAGTGCAGTCAAAAATTACAGTGATTTTTAAGGAAACGCTATGCTCTCGCTTACGGCTGAATCTTGTGAACTTTTCAATATTCCTTTCTACCAATTCGCCCATATGAAAAATTCTGCCCAGAAGATATTCCGGCAATTAAAGCTGATTACAAATTACATTGGATAACTGGAAAGCGATTATTCAAGAAGTCGCAACAGCAGCTGGTACACCTTTTGCGAAACCGCATGAAAGTTGGACCAATGGTTTGGCAAGTACGGGCGCATTCTTCGCTTATTTTTAAATACGAGTTTAACCAAAATTCTGCAGCAATCTTTTCTGTGCTATTAAATCGTCGCCGACTAAGAGTGTGTTTAGATTGGCATTGCTATCGTGCAGATCGCTCACAAATTAATGTGCAACAATATAATCAGTGGCTTGATCAATTTGATTTCAAACAATTTGCTGATTTTGATATTTGGCGAGAAGATGAAAGCGAATATGATGATTTTCGCCAAGTGAAGAGCATTTCTGAAAAAGATCTTCTCTTACGCTCAGATGAGGATTTTTGGTGCATTGGGAAAAGCATTGAAAAAGCTGAACTTCATCAAATTGATCCCGTTTCATTTATCACAAAAACCATTCAACAATTGCAACCGCTTTACGATCGCTGCCATCAATAAAGTGCGGTCATTTCCATTAAATTTTTTCGTCTTTTTATTTGTTATGCTATCATTACATTAGTTTAACATTTTTAACAATTTTGCTTTTAGGAGTACTTTATGAAAAACGTCGTGATCGTTGGCGGTGGCGCCGGCGGCATAGAGTTAGCGACATTTTTAGGCGACAAATTAGGTCGTAAAAAACAGGCTAAAGTGACGCTTGTGGATCGCAATGCGACCCACTTGTGGAAACCCTTATTACATGAAATTGCCACAGGTGTAATGGATGATGGCACGGATTCTCTGAGCTATCGTACACTGGTAAAAACCACCATTTTAGCTTTGAACAAGGTTCAATCACGGCTGAATCGTGAGCAAAATATGTCGAATTAGCCCCTGTTTATGGGCAAGAAGGCGATATGCTCGTGGTTGCACGTCGTATTCCTTTATGATTACTTAGTGATTGCGATCGGTAGTAAATCGAATGATTTCACTACAAAAGGCGTGGCTGATAACTGTATTTTCTTAGACAGCTCTGATCAAGCACTTCGCTTCCAACAAAGAATGTTGGAATTATTCCTAAATTCTCAGAAAACCGTGTATTAGACGATATTGGTGAAGAAGAATTTAAACAGAAATTAGTGGATGAGAGCAAAGTCAATATTGCCATTGTTGGTGGTGCAACTGGCGTGGAATTAACCGCGGAGCTTTATCATGCCACTGAAGACCTATCTTCTTACGGTTACGGTAAAATTGATAATTCTTGCTTGCAAGTCACCCTTAGTTGAAGCGGGGCCTCGCTATTACCAGCTCTACCTGAAAAATTTATCTGCAGCGGTATTAGATGAATTGCAAGAAATGGTGCAAACGTGAAATTAAATACGATGATCACGGAAGCCCAACCAAATACACTTATCACCAAAGATGGCGAAGAAATCAAAGCTGATCTTATTGTGTGGGCGGCGGGTGTTCGCACCTCAACGGTGACACAGCAATTCGATGGATTAGAGCTTAACCGTATCAATCAATTAGTGGTAAAAGATACCCTACAAAACCACAGTTGATGACAGTATTTTCGCTATTGGTGATTGTGCGTCATTAATGCAACCAAACGGTAAGTTAGTCCCGCCAAGAGCGCAAGCAGCACATCAAATGTAGCCTGCAAAAATATCTTTGCACTTTTTGAGCAAAAACCATTAAAAGCATTTAAATACAACGATAAAAGGGAACCTTGGTTTTCTTTCAAGCTTTACCGCATTGGGTAGCATTTCAAATAAATTTGGGAAAAACCCACTGACTGTTCAAGGTAAATTTGCTCGGTTTGCGTATGTGTCTTTATATCGTATGCATCAACATGCTTTTACATGGATGTATTAAGATTGGCTTGATTATTTTTAGTGGATAAACTTAACCACTATTTAAAAACCAAGATTGAAAATTATATAATACAAAAAGTGCAGTCAAATTTAACCGCACTTTTTCATTCCTTAAACTAATTGATTGTTATGCTCATAAGCATAAAGAGTATTAAACATCAGCATGGCAACCGTCATTGGCCCTACTCCACCTGGTACTGGCGTAATATAAGCCGCTTTTTGTATCGCCACATCATATTCCACATCGCCCACTAATTTGCCATTGATACGGTTAATCCTCACATCAATGACTGTTGCCCCTTCTTTAATCCAATCGCCTGGAATAAAACCGAGGTTTGCCCACAGCTACAACTAAAACATCCGCCTGACGGAATATGATGCTCTAAATCTTTGGTAAAACGGTGTGTCACCGTGACAGTTGCACCTGCTAGCACAATTCAAGCGACATCGGGCGACCTACAATATTTGATGCACCAACGATCACGGCATGTTTACCGTGTAAATCGATAGCTGTGGTTTCTAATACTTCATCACACCATAAGAGGGTACAAGGCGTAAAGTTGGGATACGTTGGCATAAACGTCCCACATTATAAGGGTGGAATCCATCCACATCTTTTTCAGGGCTAATACGCTCAATCACTGATGTACTATTAATTTGTTCAGGCAATGGAAGCTGGACGAGAATGCCATCAATGCTTTCATCGGCATTTAATTGGTCAATCAGTTGTAGTAATTCCGCCTCTGTCGTGGTTTCAGGTAAATCATAGGATTTCGAGACCATTCCAATCTCTTCGCAACTTTTACGTTTACTGCCCACATAGACTTGAGAAGCGGGATCTGCGCCCACTAAAATTACTGCAAGTCCTGGCGCACGTTTACCTTGAGCACGATAATGTTCAATTTTATTGGCAACATCAGATTTGATTTTTTTTGATAGTTCAGTACCTGAAATAATTTGGGCGGTCATGCGTTTTTCCTCAAGGTGGAATTAAGTAAACGTTTGCTATTTTAACTGACAACGCCTTATTTTACAAAGACAACAAAAGAGCGGTTGAAAAAACTGGAATAATTTTGAGCAGTTGAAAGAGGAATCTAAAAAATTAATTGACTGAAAAGAAAAGCTCACTATAATTGTGCTCAATCGTCGGCGAGTAGCGCAGCTTGGTAGCGCAACTGGTTTGGGACCAGTGGGTCGTAGGTTCAAATCCTATCTCGCCGACCACTTCTTTTATATTTCCCTCGAAATTCCATACAAAAAGATGTAACCCTTGAAATGCGCCCTTTAGCTCAGCTGGATAGAGCAACGCCCTTCTAAGGCGTGGGTCAAAGGTCTCGAACTTTAGGGCGTGCCATAACTCATCTCAATCTATTATTGTTTTTCTATTTACTTTTTCAGCGAAAGTAATAGCTCTATGCATATTTTATACAAAGAAAAATAACGTCAATTCTAGATTTCAAAAATGATTGATTTAAAAGATGATTTTAAATTCAGAAAAGAAAATATTTGAATGGCGGTGAGAGGGGATCTGAACCCCCGATGCACTTTCGCACATACACGCTTTTCCAGGCGTGCTCCTTCAACCACTCGGACATCTCACCGTTTTGAAGTGCGTGAAATATAAAGATTTATCTAAGATTAGTCAAGTTTTTTTGAGCTAGAAATCACAAAAATCCTATTCCTTTTTAGCTAAAAATATAAACTTATCTCTTTTCTATTGTCGTATTTTTATGCAAATCAAATCTCTTTTTTCTAAAAATGTGTTTCTGGCTGTAAAACCATTTAGCGCATTGAAAGAATCTTTCCGTGAAGGTTACGGGAAAACAAAAAAATTGATTAAAGATATTATTGCGGGGCTCACTGTTGGAGTCATTGCGATTCCTCTCCATGGCTTTTAGCTATTGCTAGCGGTGTTCCACCACAACACGGTCTTTATACGGCTATCGTAGCGGGTATTGTGATTGCATTAACTGGTGGATCGCGTTTCAATATTTCTGGACCAACCGCGGCATTTGTCGTGATTTTTATATCCCGTGACCCAACAATTTGGACTCAGTGGTTTACGTATGGCGACGCTGCTCTCGGGGATTATTTTAGCCATCATGGCGCTGTCTCGATTAGGACGACTAATTGAGTATATACTCTCCCCGTTACACTTGGCTTTACCTGCGGGATTGGCATTACTATCGGTACATTGCAAATCAAAAGATTTCTTAGGTTTAGATATTGCCCAAATGCCATCTCACTATATTGAAAAAAGTACAGGCTATTTTTGACCGCACTTCCGACGATTAGCTGGGCTGATACCGCTGTTGGTGTGGTCACCTTATTTGTGCTCACCCAATGGCATAAACTTCGTTTACCTGTGCCAGGTCATTTACCTGCGGTGATTATTGGTACACTGATGGCATTAGCCTTAGGGCAATTTGGTTTCTCGATTGAAACCATTGGTACGGCGTTCCACTACACCTTAGCGGATGGCACAACGGGAAATGGTATTCCGAATGTCTTGCCTGAATTTGCCTTACCTTGGAATATTCCAAACGCGCAGGGGGAAATCATCAATTGGAATTTTGATCGCATACAGACGCTCTTACCTGCAGCTTTTTCAATGGCAGTATTAGGTGCGATTGAGTCACTACTTTGTGCGGTCATTTTAGATAATATGACGGATACCAAACATCGCTCCAATAATGAATTACTCGCTCAAGGCTTAGGGAATATTGTCTCACCATTCTTAGGCGGGATTACCGCAACTGCCGCAATTGCTCGCTCAGCAGCTAATGTGAAATCAGGAGCAGTATCACCAATATCTAGTGTCGTTCATGCACTCTTAGTCTTATTCTCACTGTTATTCTTTGCGAATGCGCTATCTTATTTACCACTCTCCTCCATGGCTGCATTGTTGTTAATGGTGGCTTGGCATATGGCAAACGTGCCTGAAATTATTCGTTTGGCGCGTCGCTCTACACAAAATGAAATTGCCGTGTTGTTCACTTGCTTAATTCTCACTGTGTTATTCGATATGGTGATTGCCATCTCAGTCGGCGTATTATTGGCGAGCCTCTTATTTATCCGCACCATTGCAGAAATGACAAAAGCTATTGAACAACCTGCACCAGAAGATCTAGATGATGTGTTAGCTTATCGTATCAGTGGCCCATTGTTCTTTGCGGCGGCAGATAAACTCTTTACGGATTTGCACGATAAAACCGTACATACGGATCACGAGATCAAACATATTGTATTGCAATGCGATGCCGTGACCGTGCTCGATACTGGGGGCATTCATGCACTCACTCACTTTGTACAACATATGTTGCCACATCAACAAATCTACTTGTGCAATATGCAGTTCCAACCACTCAGAATGTTAGTGAAATCAAACTCTGTTCCTGAATTGAAAAAAATCAACTACGGCTCCGATTTACAAGATGTCTTTAATAAAATTCGTGAGTTTGAACAAGCAAATCCATAAAACAGTGAAAAGCGTGCTAAAATAGGCACGCTTTTTTATCAATAAAAATAAAGGAATTCAGAATGCGTCCAAATAATCGTGAAAATCATCAATCTCGTCCAATCAAAATCACCCGTAATTACACGAAACATGCTGAAGGCTCAGTATTAGTTGAATTTGGTGATACCAAAGTATTATGTACGGCGAGTGTTGATGAAAGCGTACCGCGTTTCTTAAAGGACAAAATCAAGGTTGGGTGACAGCAGAATATGGCATGTTGCCACGCTCTACACACAGCCGTATGCAACGTGAGGCCGCAAAAGGCAAACAAGGTGGACGCACCATGGAAATTCAACGCTTAATCGCTCGCTCATTACGTGCCATGGTTGACTTAGAAGCTCTTGGCGAACGCTCTATCACCTTAGACTGTGATGTCATTCAAGCAGATGGCGGTACAAGAACAGCTTCTATCACTGGTGCAGCAGTGGCTTTATGTGATGCTATCAACGGTTTAATCGCTAATGGCACATTAAAAACCAATCCAATCAAAGGTCTGGTTGCTGCAATTTCGGTTGGAATTGTTGAAGGTGAAGCCGTGTGTGATTTGGAATATGTGGAAGATTCAGCCGCTGAAACAGACATGAACGTTGTGATGATGGAAGATGGCCGCATGATCGAAGTGCAAGGTACGGCAGAAGGTGAACCATTTAGCCACGAAGAATTACTCACCTTATTAGGCTTAGCAAAACAAGGCTGCGAACAAATCTTCGCGGCACAACGTGAAGCATTAAGTTTATAGGAACAAAAAATGGAAAGCTACAAAATCGAATTTATTAAATTCGCGTTGAGTCGCCAAGTGCTTAAATTTGGTGAATTTACCCTAAAATCAGGTCGAAAAAGCCCTTATTTTTTCAATGCTGGATTGTTTAGTACTGGCGCAGATCTTGCTCGCTTAGGTGAATACTACGCGAAAGCAATTCAATCAAGTGCGGTCGATTTTGATGTCATTTTTGGACCTGCCTATAAAGGCATTCCGATTGCGACGAGCGTTTCCATTGCATTATTCAATCAATTTAATCGTGATACACCTGTTTGTTTTAACCGCAAAGAAGCCAAAGATCACGGTGAAGGTGGTAATTTAATCGGCAGCCCATTAACCGGCAATGTGTTGTTAGTCGATGATGTCATTACAGCTGGCACAGCCATTCGTGAATCCATGACGCTTCTTGAGACCAATCACGCCAAATTAGCCGCTGTATTTATTGCATTAAATCGTCAAGAAAAAGGCAAAGGCGAGCTTTCTGCCATTCAAGAAGTGGAACGCGACTATCAGTGCCAAGTCCTTTCCATTATTGATTTTGATGATTTAATGCAATTCATTGAAAATGAAGCCGATTATCAGCAATATTTGCCAGCAATGCGTGCTTATCGTGAAAGTTATGGTGTGTAATTCATCACTTGAAAAATAAGAATAAAGCCATATTAATGTAAGGGCAGACATTTGCGTCTGCCCATTATTGTCAAAAGACCTTTTTGACCGCACTTTAGGGGAAGAGAATGTATTTTTTTGGAAAGATTATCGGCGTTTTTTTCTCGGTTTTAAATGGGGGGGCTTTTTCGGTGCCATCGCAGGACTCATTTTAGGTTCAATCGCAGATAAAAAACTCTATGAGCTTGGTTCGGTTAACTCTAGCTTTTTTAAGAAAAAAACGACCCGACAAGCGCTCTTTATGCAAACTACTTTTGCGGTACTTGGACATTTAAGTAAATCCAAAGGTCGAGTGACAGAAGAAGATATTCAACTGGCAAATCAATTGATGAACCAGATGCAATTAGATGAGAGTCATCGCAAACTTGCTCAAGAGGCATTTAGTCGAGGTAAAGCAACAGATTTTCCACTACGTCAGGTGATTCGCGAATTCCGCATTGGATGTGGACAACGGGCTGATTTACTAAGAATGTTCTTGCACGTACAAGTGCAAGCCGCATTTGCTGATTCTCAATTACATGAGTCGGAAAAAGAAGTCCTTTATGTGGTGGCTGAAGAGCTTGGTCTTTCCCGTATGCAGTTTGAGCAAATGCTGGCAATGGAAATTGCAGCTCGTCAATTTACCCAGGGTGGATTCTATCGCCAATACCAACAGGGCGGTTATCAACAGCAAGGTGGCTACCAATACCAACAACAAGGTGGTTACCAGCAATCTTCAGGCCCAACATTAAGCGATGCCTATAAAGTATTGGGCGTGAGTGAAAGTGATGATCGTAATGCTGTAAAACGTGCATATCGTCGTTTAATGAATGAGCATCACCCGGATAAATTAGTGGCTAAAGGCTTACCGCCAGAAATGATGGAAATGGCCAAAGAAAAAGCACAACAAATCCAAGCTGCTTACGATTTAATTTGTAAAGTGAAAGGCTGGAAATAGTGCGTGTTATCCTCGCCCCTATGCAAGGGGTGCTTGATCCTTTCGTTCGTCAGCTTTTAACCGAAGTGAATGAATATGATCTCTTGCATCACCGAATTTGTCCGCGTGGTGGATCAACTCTTACCTGAAAAAGTCTTTTATCGTCTTTGCCCTGAACTCAAAAATCAGGGCTTTACCCCTTCTGGAACACCTGTTCGCGTCCAAATTTTAGGTCAACATCCGAATTGTCTTGCTGAAAATGCCCATCGTGCTATTGAGCTAGGCTCACATGGTATTGATTTGAATTGCGGCTGCCCTTCCAAAACTGTGAATGGTAGTAACGGCGGTGCCGCACTCCTAAAGCAACCTGAATTAATTTATCGTGCTACACAAGCTCTACGACAAACTGTACCAAGCCATTTGCCTGTCAGTGTGAAAGTGCGATTAGGTTGGGATTGTACTTCACAAGCTTTTGAAATTGCCGATGCCGTACAACAAGGTGGTGCCACTGAAATCACCATTCACGGCAGAACCAAAGCCGATGGGTATCGTGCCGATCGCATCAATTGGGAGAAATCGGTGAAGTGAGATCTCGTTTAACAATCCCAGTAATTGCTAATGGTGAAATTTGGCGTTGGGAAGATAGTCAAGCATGTTTAAAAGCGACAGGTTGCGAAGATCTAATGGTCGGGCGTGGTGCATTAAATATCCCAAACTTAAGCCTTGTACTTAAACAAAATTGCGAAAAAATGCCTTGGGCGGATATTCAAAAAATCTTACAAAAATATGCAGAAATGGAAAACTTCCATGATTCTGGTTTTTATCATGTTGCCCGCATCAAACAATGGCTACGCTATCTCAATAAAGAATATCCTGAAGCGGATATCGTTTTTGAACGAATTAAAACCAGCAAAACGGCAAAAGATCTGAGAGCAAGACTCTGTCAGGGCTAAAAAAGTGCGGTCGAAATAGACGGTTTTTTTAGCATTTCCTCACTCGTACGATGAGTCCAACACCCAAACAAAACTTGACCGAAATCAAAAAGTTATCATACAGAACCAGTAGAATCAATGAGGCATATACCACAAAAAAGGAGAGGTGCCTTATGAAGACTCGTCTATTGCTTTCTAGCTTACTTATCGCATTAAGTGCAACATCATTTGCCCAAACGCATAAAGCGCATTGGTCTTATAATGGGAAAGAAAGCCCTGAACATTGGGGTGATTTGCTCACCGAGTATCAAACCTGTAAGCTAGGGAAGGTTCAGTCGCCGGTTAATCTTGAAGCAGATAATGGCATGAAAGTGGCAAATAAACTACTTAAGATGAATTACTTCCCTGCAGAGTATCAAGTAGAAAACAATGGACATACCGTGCAAGTCAGTGTTGCACAAGAAAATGCCCCATTTATTACGCTCAACAATAAATCATTTTATTTAAAACAATTTCACTTTCACACACCAAGTGAGCATACCTTTAAACGCCAACATTATCCTTTAGAAATTCATTTTGTCCATCAAAGTGAAGATAAAGCATTAGCGGTTGTTGCCGTAATGGTGAATGAAGGTGAAGCTAATCCAGCATTAGCACCAGTCGTTGAGAAAAAACTTTCAGTTGGACAAAAAGAAAAACTGGCTCAACCACTTGATATTCAAGCACTAATGCCAAAAGAGATGGCACGCTTCCGCTTAAATGGGTCGCTTACTACTCCACCTTGTAGTGAAAACGTGGCTTGGACCATTTTTAAAGCACCAATTCAAGCAAGTAAAGCACAAATTGCCGCAATAGAAGAAATGGAAGGAAAAAACAACCGTCCAACGCAACCATTAAATCAGCGTGATGTGGAAGTTGAACAATAAATAAAAAATGCGTGGATAGTTTCCACGCATTTTTTATTCGATTAGAAGAGATTAAAGGTGAATGTTGCCATCATAGATATGAGTCGCATCGCCAGCCATATAAAGCGGTGAGCCTACGCCTTCCCACTCAATAAGCAAGCTACCACCGGGTAGATCAACTTGCACTTTGTTATCAAGTAAACCTTGCATAATTCCAACAGCCGCTGCTGCACAAGCGCCGCTGCCACACGCTTGTGTTTCACCTGCACCACGTTCATATACACGCAATTTAATGTGGTTACGATTGACGACTTGCATAAATCCAGCGTTTACCCTTTCCGGAAAACGTTCGTGATTTTCTAATAATGGACCTAACTCTGCTACATTGGCCGTTTCAATATTGTCCACTTGAACAACGCAATGTGGATTGCCCATTGATACTGCACCACAAAGCACCGTTTGAACATCGGTACGTAAAATATAGTTTTTTTCAAATTTGTTGGCAGTAAAAGGAATTTTATTGGGTTCCCAAATCGGCTCGCCCATATTGACGCGAATTTGCCCGTCTTCTTTTACCGTTAAAACCATTTTTCCTTTTTGCGTGCTTACTGCAATATCCTTTTTATTAGTCAGCCCTTTTAAGGTGACAAAACGCGCAAAACATCTTGCCCCATTTCCACATTGCGACACTTCACTACCATCTGCATTAAAAATACGATAATGGAAATCTAAATCTGGATCATAAGGTGGTTCAACAATTAAAAGCTGATCAAAACCAATGCCACGATGACGATCGGCTAAGCGTTTAATGGTTTCAGGGGTAAAATAGGCATTTTTGTGTCACAGCATCAACAACAACAAAGTCATTGCCAAGGCCATGCATTTTGGAAAACTGCATGTTTCCTTCCTTGATTTGAAAATTTTTTGGCATTATAGAGAGCAATAAGCCGAATGGCAAATAGCCAGAATAGACAAAGTGCGGTCAAAAAACACTTTATTTTCTCACCGCACTTTTATCATTACATCCAAGCGTTATTACGGATAATCCCTACTGCAATCCCTTCAATTTCAAAATGAGGTTGTTCTTCAAGATTAACGACAATCGGCTGAAACTCTTCATTTTCTGCATGCAGATAAATAACTGAACCTTTGCGTTCTAAGCGTTTTACTGTCACTTCATCTTCAATTCGGGCAACAACAATCTGTCCATTTCGCACATCTTTTGTGCTATGCACGGCAAGAAGATCTCCATCTAAAATGCCGATATCTTTCATGGATTGGCCATATACTTTTAATAAGAAATCAGCTTGAGGCTTAAACATATTGGCATCAACACGGTAAGTACCTTCAATATGTTGCTCCGCTAAAATCGGTTCCCCAGCGGCCACGCGACCGATGAGTGGCAAGCCTTCTTCTTCCTCATCATTTGCACTGTCATCAATAATGCGAATACCGCGAGAAGCTCCCGCGACAATTTCAATTGCACCTTTACGAGCAAGCGCTTTTAAATGTTCTTCTGCCGCATTAGGGGATTTAAAGCCTAATTCACGAGAAATTTCTGCACGAGTTGGCGGCATACCCGTGGTTTCTAAATGGCGTTTTAAGAGTTCCAGCACTTCTTGTTGTCTGGCAGTTAATGGTCTCATATACACTCCTGTTACTTTATACAGAATAACTGTTAGTATATACAGAAAGATGACGATTGCAACAACTATTTTCTAGCGATAAAAGTGCGGCCAATTTTTTTCATATTTTTGACTGCTCATCATAAATCGCAAATGTAAATTTTTAGAATTTGACTGGTCGAATGTGTTAAAATGCCTGACAATACCTAGAAATGTCTAACAAAAAGAGAATATTAATTATGTCTGGCATCGTAAGTACTTATCGTAAATTATTAGAATTACCGCTTTCGGTTTTAGTAAAAAATAATCCTATCCCTGCTCAACCCATCGAAGAGCTTCAACTCAATATCAATCAACCTATTCTTTATGTTTTTGCCTTATACCTCTCAAACTGACTTCGTGATTTTCCGTCGTAACTGTTTGAGTGTAGGTTTGCCCTGATCCGGCTGAAAAAGAATGTGATTGATGGCGTAGCATTACCACGTTATGTCTATTTAGATGAAGGTCGTCGCTTTTTTAAATCAAAAGGCGCAAAAGATGAAACCGCTAAAGTCTTCAATAAATACTTAGAACTGCACCGTGATGCAGCCGATTTAGATGTACAACTTATCCCTGTTTCTGTGCTTTGGGGACGTTCACCAGGTAAAGAAGATAAAGCAACCTTACCTAATCTGCGTTTATTGAATGGCATTCAAAAAACCTTTGCGGCCATTTGGTTTGGACGTGATACTTTTGTACGTTTTTCTCAAGCGCTTTCTTTGCGTTACATGGTAAATGAGCACGGTTCAGATGAAAAAATTGCGCAAAAACTGGCTCGCGTTGCCAAAATGCACTTTGCTAAACAACGTATTTCCGCGACAGGGCCTCGTTTGCCAAACCGCGAAGCGATGTTTAATAAACTACTAAATTCCCAAGCGATTCAAAATGCGATTGAAGATGAGGCAAAATCAAAAAATATCAGCCGCGATAAAGCCTATGCTGAAGCCGAAAAAATTCTTCATGAAATCGCGGCTAATGTAAGTCATTCAAGCCTTCGAGCAGCGGATCGTTTCTTACGTTGGTTATGGAACAAACTGTATTCAGGGATTGATGTACAAAATGCGGACCGCGTGCGTAAATTAGCATTAGAAGGGCATGAAATTGTTTATGTGCCTTGTCACCGTAGTCACATTGACTATTTATTACTTTCTTATGTGCTCTATCACCAAGGTCTTGTACCGCCACATATTGCAGCAGGGATTAACTTAAACTTCTGGCCAGCAGGTCCTTTATTCCGTAGCTGGGGGGCATTCTTTATTCGTCGTACGTTTAAAGGTAACCGCCTTTATTCTGCGATTTTCCGTGAATATTTAGGGGAATTATTCCACCGTGGTTATTCCGTCGAATACTTTATTGAAGGTGGTCGTTCTCGTACAGGTCGCTTGCTTGCACCGAAAACCGGTATGATGTCGATGACGCTACAAGCACTTCAACATAACCAAACACGTCCAATTTCTGTGGTGCCCGTGTATATCGGTTATGAGCACGTATTAGAAGTAGATACTTACGCGAAAGAATTACGTGGTGCAGCGAAAGAAAAAGAAAATGCGGGCTTAGTTTTACGTGTGATTAAAAAATTACGTAATTTAGGTCAAGGCTTTGTGAATTTCGGTGAGCCAATTACACTTTCCAATTATCTCAATCACCATTATCCAGAATGGAAAGAACAACATCATGAAGATAAACCTCACTGGTTTAACCATGCGGTTGGGTCTATTTCTAATCAAGTGATGGTGAATATTAATAAAGCTGCAGCCGTCAATGCGATGAATTTAGTGGGAACCGCTCTCCTCTCTTCTCGTCAGCGTGCACTTTCTCATGAGCAACTACTAGAACAACTCTCTAGTTATCAAGAAATGTTAAAGAATGTACCGTATTCTACTGATGTGGTACTCCCAACTGATACACCAAAAGCGATGCTTGACCACGTATTAAGCTTAGACCGTGTGGGTGTATTAGTTGAAAAAGATAACTTTGGAGAAATTATTCGTTTAGAACGTAATTCAGCTGTTCTCATGACGTATTATCGCAACAATATTCAACACTTATTTGTGTTGCCTTCACTTGTTGCGAGTATAGTTTTACATTATGAAGCGATTCAAAAAGATTTATTATTGGATGCGGTACGTAAAATTTATCCATTCTTAAAAGGCGAACTCTTCCTTCATTTCACTGAAGAAGAATTAGATACACAAATTAAAGCCATTATTGATGAATTTGCGCGTCAAGAAGTTATCCAATCCAATGATAATTTCTTATCGATCCACCGCGCTAAAGTTCGTATTTTACAACTTTGGTCTGCGGGTATGCGTGAAATCTTACAACGCTACTATATTACAGTGAGTATTTTGCGTAGAGATCCTGAAATTGCCCGTGGTTTACTAGAAAAAGAAAGCCAATTGGTAGCACAGCGTCTTTCTGTATTACACGGTATTAATGCGCCAGAATTCTTTGATAAAGCGGTATTCTCTGCCTTCATTGCTCACTTGAAAGAAGAAGGCTATTTCGATGATGACAAAGAAAAATTACACGAGCTTGCAACAATCTTAGAGCATTTGATTTCTAGTGAGATTTGCTTAACGATCAACGGTGCGGCAGATAAAGCAGATGAAGTTGAGATTGAAGTAGAGGAAGAGGATAAATCAAATAAAGATGAATAATCTTTATCTCTTTAAAGGATAAAAAAGGCGTGTTAAACACGCCTTTTTATTTAGACTATGATTTGTCGTCTTATCAAAAAGCTTCCGATGTTATTTTATGTAACATTTTCTTCTAAAAATCCTTTATGATCCATCTTGAATTTCAACGCATTATGGTGTTAAATCTGCACACATTATAAGGTTATAAAAAATATAAAAATAAGCTGTAGGAATTTATGTGCCAATTACTCGGAATGAACTGCAATACGCCGACGGATATTGTCTTTTCTTTTGAAGGTTTCCGTCGTCGTGCTGGTCTTACTGATTGCCATTCAGATGGCTTCGGTATCGCTTTTTTTGAAGGTCGTGGTGTGCGTATTTTTCGCGATAACCACGCTGCATCTCAATCCCCGATTGCAGATTGTGTAAAACAATACAACATTAAATCGCTCAATGTGATTGCCCACATTCGCAAGGCAACACAAGGCGGTGTAACTATTGAAAATACCCATCCCTTTATTCGTGAAATTTGGGGACAAAATTGGGTGTTTGCTCACAACGGTAATTTAAAAGAATTACCGGATATGTCTGAGAGTTTCTGTCAGCCTATTGGCTCGACCGATTCAGAAGCTGCATTTTGTTATATGGCGGAATACTTAAAAAATCGTTTCCGCCGTAAACCGTCTGAAATGGAAATCTTTGAAGCCATTCAAGATATTACTAAAGAGCTATCACAAAAAGGCACCTTTAACTTCATTCTTTCAAATGGAGAATGGATGATTGCCCACTGCTCAACCAATTTGCATTACTTAACGCGTAAAGCTCCTTTTGGTAAAGCGCACCGAATTGATGATGATGGCGTCATCGATTTTAATGATTACGCAAAAGATGGCGACAAAGTCACCATCATTACGACTTTCCCGCTCACCAAAGATGAACCTTGGGTCAAAATGGAACATGGTGGATTTGTTTTCTTCAAAGAAGGGGACAAAATTGCTGAGATCGTAGGTGTGGCAAAAGAAATGGAAGATGATGGTACATTAGGCAATCGCGCTGCAGCCTAATAACAAATCACAATAAAAAGTGCGGTCAAAAACATCAGAGATTTTGACCGCACTTTTTTTATCTGCAATTAACGCATTGTCACAAATTCTTCAGAACCTGTTGGGTGAATTGCCACCGTATTATCAAAGTCTGCTTTAGTTGCACCCATTTTGATTGCCACAGCAAAACCTTGAATCATTTCATCTACACCGAAACCAATGCCGTGTAAGCCCACGATTTTCTCTTCTTTGCCGACACACACTAATTTCATTCGGCAAGGTTGGCGATGTTCAGTGACAGCGGTATACATTGCCGTGAAAGAGGATTTATACACTTTCACATTTTCTTCGCCATATTGCTCAATCGCTTGCGGTTCAGTTAAACCCACCGTACCAATTGGCGGATGGCTGAACACAACCGTTGGCACAAGATTGTAATCTAAATGCTCATTTGGTTTGTTATTGAATAAACGCTCAGACAAACGACGACCTGCTGCTACAGCAACTGGCGTTAATTCAATACCACCTTCGATAATATCACCCACTGCATAAATGCCAGGTACGTTTGTATTTTGATATTTATCAACAATAATTTGTCCGCGTGAATTGGTTTTCACACCGGTTACTTCAAGATTAATCACATCCGTTGCAGGTTCTCGACCAATCGCCCAAATTAACGTATCCACCGTGGTTTCACGGCCGTCTTGTAATTTCAAGGTAAGCGAACCATCGGCATTTTTCACGACTTCTTCAGGCAATGCTTTAGTATGTAATTGGATACCATCTTTTGCTAACACTTCAACTAAAGTTTCAACAATTAATGGATCTTGATTACGCAATGGGGCATGTTGGCGAACAAATAAATGGGTTTCGCTGCCTAAGCTATTTAAAAACACCCGCTAATTCAACTGCAATATAACCCTGCACCTACTACTGCAACACGTTTTGGTAATTCATTTAAAGCAAATACACCATTTGAATCAATCCCATATTCTGCGCCTTTTACTGCAGGAATACTTGGACGGCCACCCGTCGCAATTAAGATATGATCTGCGGTCACTAATTCTGTTGAACCATCTGCATAGCTCACTTCAATCGTTTTCGCATCTTTAAAATGCGCAAAACCATTTAGAACATCCACATTATTTTTCGCTAACACATTATTGTAAGAGGTATGAATACGACCGATGTAAGCTTGACGACTTTCGACTAATTTCGCGTAATCAAACTTTTTCACTTCCACATCAAAACCATAAGCAGGTGCATAGCTATTAATGGCCTCTGCAATTTGTGCGCCATAGAACATCACTTTTTTCGGTACACAACCTACGTTCACACAAGTACCACCGAGATGTTTTGCTTCGATAATCGCACATTTTTTGCCATAACTTGCCGCACGGTTAATTGAAGCAATCCCGCCTGAACCGCCACCGATAGCAATATAATCATAATGTTTAGTCATTTTCATTATCCTTTTTTACTCATTGGAATTTTGTTCTATTGTGCCTAAAACTGAACGAGAAAGCTATAAATTGATGTAATTGGAATTGTCTATATGAAGATTAGAAGACAGTTGAGTTGGAAAACAAAAAGCCGCTAAACTTCTTTAGCGGCTTCTTAGAATTTGGCTCCTCCTGCGGGACTCGAACCTGCGACATATGGATTAACAGTCCACCGTTCTACCGACTGAACTAAGGAGGAAATGGTGCCTCGAGGCGGAATCGAACCACCGACACGGGGATTTTCAATCCCCTGCTCTACCGACTGAGCTATCGAGGCGTTATCGTTATTGGCTACTGCCTGACAACGGAGCGTATTAAACTATTTTTTCGGGTATCGGTCAACAACTAAATTCAAAAAAAGTGAAAAATTTAGTGTGTTTGAATGGTTAATAACCAAAACGTCTATAAAAAGAACGTATTTTGAAAAACTCAATTAAAAATAACCGCTCTTTATAGAAAAAATAATGCCCGAGAGAAAAGTCTTTCGGGCATGGTATTAAATCACTGAAATTATCGTCTTACACGGAATTTCTTCTGAGCAGCATCCACTTTCAATAAGTAGTTTCTTGCTTGTGACGATGGATGTGCTGTAGTTAAGATGCGATATACCTGTTCAGGATACATCTGGTTGATTTTATAAATCGCTTCATCTTTATCACTATCAAACACACGCAATACCGCGCCAGCTCCACTGTTATAAGCAGAAATCATCGCAAAGCGTTTAGAGGTTGGATTGGTGATACCGTCTAAATATTGATTTTGTAGAATCCATAAATAAGCCACACCTGCATCAATATTGTTTGCTGGATCATACAAGTAACGTGCTGACGGTTGTCCACCTTTACCTTTCATGGCAAAGATATCACGACCGGCCGTGCTTGGTACTACTTGCATTAAGCCGATTGCATTTGCATAACTGATTGCATACGGGTTGAAGCTAGATTCTGTTTGCATAATACCTAAGATCAAGCTTTCATCAATACCATAACGCTCTGCGGCTTTACGTACCAATGGAAGATATTTTTGTGCACGCACTTCAACGTGGTTCGCAATCATCGAGATCACGACAAATTGCACGGTATTACCATTTTGTAAACGGCGAGTTTGCAATTTATTTTGGATTAAATAGGTGGCGAAGTTGCTTGCAATAATTTGGTTAGCAATTTGTTGGCCATTATTATCTACAACCTGTCCTAATAAGAAAGGACGTGTACTGATCGGCACATCACCAGAAGCAAATAAGTCGATCCCTTTTGCATCTGAACCCATCAATAAGGTATGCACAATCGCATTATGTAAGCGATTAAGATCTTTTTGTGTTTCAATGATGATCGAACCTTCATCAAAGCTTACGTGGCTACGTGTATAGAACGAGTCCGTATATTTCACATAGTCTTTACGGCTCGCCACTAATAGCTCATTCACCCCCCAAATACGATCGATATTATGAGAGAATTGACCCGTTAAAATATCTAAACCTTGCGTGTCTTTTGCAAACACTTCGTCATAATTAACACCACGTCGATGGCTTGGCGAGTCGCTACACGCATACAAAAGCGGAAGTAGCGCCAATAATAAATACTTTTTCATAATCTTTTGTTATTTAGATGGGGGAACGTAACCTTCAATATGCACTTCTTTGCCTTCAAATAAGAAATTCACCATTTCTTCTTCTAATAATTTTCGATGTTCGGCATTCATCATATTGAGTTTTTCTCGTTCACTAACATGGTTTGCTTTTTGATCCATTCGCCCCATGCTTGTTTACTAATTGAATTAAAAATACGTTTACCTAATTCACCAGGATACAGTTGAAAATCCAACCCTTCCGCATCTTGTTTTAAATATTCGCAAAAAACGGTTCTAGCCATAATAATTCCTTACAAATTGCGTTAATAAATTTTTCACAGGCTGAGCTAACCCGATCTGTTCAGGTGACGTTGGATCATACCAATATTTGACCGCACTTAATAGACCAGATTGAGATTCTTTTCCTTTTTCTGACAATTTTTTCCAATCTGAACGATCGTCCTCTTCAGATTTTCGATCGACTTCAACATAAATAGGATGGATATCTAAATGAAAATGACTAAACGTATGACGGAAAGTCACCCATTCTTGATACTCGGTAATCCCTTGTTCTTTCAGAAAATTCAGCAATGTTTGTTTATCATCAAACTGAGGAAAGCAATACAAACCGCCCCATAAGCCTTTGCTTTCACGCTGTTCCAACCAGACTTTTCCTTGATGAGATAAAATCAAAAAATAACTCTGCTTTTCTGGCAACGATTTTTTTGGTTTCTTTCCAGGAAATTCTGTCCACTTTTCGAGTTTATTGGCTAAACAATCGTTACTTAGAGGACAAAGATCACATTTAGGTTTTGTTCGAGTACAAATCGCCGAACCGATATCCATCATCGCTTGATTAAATTCTGCGACTCTCGTTGTTGGTGTAACCTGTTCGCTCAACTGCCATAATTGATTTTCGACTTTCTTCTCGCCTGGCCAACCTTCAACAGCAAAATAACGAGAAAGCACACGTTTCACATTACCGTCTAAAATCGGATAAGGTTGATTTTGTACAGAAGATAGTATTGCGCCAGCCGTAGATCGTCCCACGCCTGTTAATGCCCAAACTTGCTCAAATTGTGTAGGAAATTCACCTTGATATTCATCTCTAATGGCTTGAGCAGCTTGATGTAAATTTCTTGCACGTGCGTAATAACCTAGTCCCGTCCACAGATGTAACACTTCATCTTGTGATGCATTAGCAAGTGCAGTCACATTAGGAAAGGTTTTGATAAATCGCTCAAATAAGGAATAACGGTAGAAACTTGGGTTTGTTGTAACATCACTTCAGAAAGCCAAACACCATAAAGGGTTTTATTTTGTTGCCAAGGCAAATTTTTACGCCCAAACTTTTCATACCATTGTAGAACTGAATGGGCAAAAGGGACATCAACAGAGGATTGGGCTAACATAACTTTCCTAAAGTGCGGTCAAAAATAAGCAAAAATTTTGCGATGATTCTATCACTAAAGCACACCTCTTGATCAATTTGATTTTTTCAGTATAATTCGCAGTCTATTTGGTGCCGGATTGTCGGCGATTATTAACTCACGCGGTGTAAGTGGAAAGCATTTATAGCGGCGTGGCTTCAATTTGAGGTTTTCTATGAAACAAGGTATTCACCCTGAATATAAAGAGATCACTGTAACTTGTTCTTGCGGTAACGTGATCAAAACTCGTTCAACTTTAGGCAAAGACATCAACCTTGATGTGTGCGGTAGCTGCCACCCATTCTACACTGGTAAACAACGTGTTGTTGATACTGGTGGTCGTGTTGAACGCTTTAACAGCCGTTTCAAAATCCCAGGTACAAAATAATTTGAATCTGTGTGAAGAACCCTGCCAATGCAGGGTTTTTTATTATCTGAAATTTATTATTTTTCAATACCCAATAAACAAAAAAGTGCGGCCAATTTTGACCGCACTTTTAATTCCCTGTTAAGCAATTGGAAATTTATTTAAAACGTATAATTAACATTTAAACGAATGTCTCGACCTGGTTCTGGCAATGTTGATACACCTGCACGTTGGCTATGGCTTCGATAATATTTGTTAAACGCATTATCTAGCGCAAGGTTCACATTAATATTTTCAGCCGGTTTCCATGTAATATAGAAATCACTTACCCCATATCCTGGACGTTTAGTGGTTGTTGCACCACCGCCACGATTATTCGTTGTTGAGTCATAACTGGTATGCTGAACGAAACGACCTTTCCAGCCAATTTCAATATCAGGTTGAGTAAAGCGATAAGACACACCTGTCGTCCAAGTACGTCCAATTGGAATAGCAGTCACGGTGCTATCTACTGTTCTGCCATCTAATTCAGGTTTACTATAAGCTACACCTGCACGTAATGTTAAACCTTCATATTTATAAGCTGCACCGACTTCGTATCCGTGATTTCTTAATTTGCCTGCATTTTGAATTTCATAAAAACCCGGACTTACTTGTGTAAATGCGTGTGTATCTTTTACAGTTTGCCAGAAATAGCTTCCATTTAAGGATAAATTATCGGCAAGTTTATAATTGAAACCCACTTCTGCATTACGGGATTTCTCTGGTTTAATATTTGATGCAATTGAGTAAACAGCTGTCTTACCTCGAGTTGAACCTGAAGATAGCATTACTTCATGGAAACGAGGGCTTCGTGTTGCATAGTTTAAGCTCGCATTAAAGCTTAAATCATTATTCACTTCATAAATTAAACCAACACTTGGGTTTACACTTCCTTTATGAGATTTTTTACCATTCATTGCTCGGAAATCAAAATGATCATAACGTAATCCGGTTGTTAAGGTAAAAGCGCCTAAGCCCCAAATACCTTCTGCATAAACCCCTACATCACGTTTCTTTTGGTTTTTCATTTGAATACCGTTTTGTACGGTTAGCGAATTAGGTTTACCTTCTTGATCACGGTAATTAACACCATATTTAATGAGATGAGATTGACCGACTGCACTTTCTAAATTTAAGTTTGCACCATTCGCAATTAAGCGTGTTTTTGAATTCTCACTCGGTTCTTTACGATTGATCACAGAATGATATACATTAGCTTTAGCATTTGTTACAAAGCCCATGTCCTTACCATTCCACTCTACGTTTGTTGTATCGTTTTGTGTAATACGATAGCGAGGAGAATTATTTGCCTCATTATTGTCTTGCGCAAAATCAAACTCTTCACGAAGTGCACGAACACCATAATGACGTTCTTGACGATGACTGACTTCGATTCTGTGGTTTTCATTGACATCAAAACCAAGCTTAGCCAATAAGCCACGCTGTCCTAATGCACTATTTTTTACTTTATATCCATTACCGTCTTTATAATCACGTTCAGTCACAAAATTAGCAGAAATTAACGCATCTACCGGACCAGCTTAGAATAAACGGTTGCCCCTTTAGACCAGCCACTATTTGAACTTACACCCGCGTGGACTTTGAAGCCAATATCTTGCCCTTCTTTGAGCAAATCTTTTGCACTCACTGTTTCGGCAACAATCGCACCACTTGTTGCCCCAATGCCAGCACTTGCTGACCCTGTACCTTTTTGAACGTCAACACGTTTTAATAAAGACGGATCAAACATAAAACGACCTTGGTGATGGAATAATTGTGCATCGGTATAAGCACCATCAATTTTTACATCAACTTGATCTTGTCCCATACCTCGGATCGTAAACCATTGTGATGTACCACGACCGCCACCAAAATTAATTGCTGGTTCATCTTTTAATAAACCTTTTAATTCAGTCTCAGTGCTACGCTCCATTGTTTTTGTCGTAATCACATTGGTTTTACTTTTTGCCCCGCTGTTCTCAGAAACGACATTAATCACATCTAGTTGTTCTTCAGCTTGGACATTCGCTGCAATGAACACAGCAAGTGGCAATAAGGCAAAATTGGCTTTCTTCATCATGTACACCTCATAAAATTAAAATGATAATAATTATTATTTGTTTTATTATGTTGAGTCAAGATATCTTTGCTTTTTTGTTGCCTAATAATCAGCCACTCATAAAAAAAGCCCTGTATAAACAGGGCTTGAATCATCTATTCTTACTTAGAAAGTATATTTTACCGTTGCGTAATATGCACGACCAGGTTCGTTATAAGTATGAGCATTGTAATTTGTACTGCTTGATGAACGATAAATGCGTTTATCAAATAAGTTACTTACGCCAACACGAATGCTGATTGTATCTTTCAAATTATAACCTGCACTTAATCCCCAAACTGCATAACCACCAATATCTTCTGAGCCAGCAAGCTGATTAATATTTTTATCGTTACCATTTTCCATACGGTTCTCTGGATTTTTACGGGATTTTTGTTTACCGTATTGCGTATAAGTTAACATTGCATCCAAACTATCAGTGATTTGATAACTTAAACTTGAATTCAACGTATATTTCGGCACGATAGAAAGCGGGTTACCCGTATCTTTATTTGGTTTTATGCATATAAGTGAAGTTATTCACCCAGTTTAATTTATCTTGGATTAATGGTAATGTCAGATTACCTTCAAAACCTTCAATCACTGCGCGGTTTGCATTACCCCATTTATACACATAGTTACCTAAGTTGGTTAAACCGATAAATTCACCATCAGATACGATTTTATTACGATAATCATTACGGAAGTAAGCTACAGAAGCAAGAAGTCCATTTTTATCATATTCAATTCCGATTTCTTTATTCCAGCTAGTTTCCGGTTTAATGTCGCTATTACCTTGGAAATAACAAGTTTTATTATTTGGTACATTCGTTGGACAACCTTGACCTAAGGTAAATAGCAAGTAATTTGGGTTAGTTTGATAAAGGTTCGGTGCTTTATAAGCTCTTGCAATCCCACCTTTAATTCTCCAATCATCGTTGAGACTCTGTAAGAAGTTTAATCCACCACTTACGTTAGAACCAGAATAACTGTTGTAATCATAACGCAGAGATGGCGTTAGGATGGTAGATTGGGTTGCTGAAATATTATCTTCAACAAATACTGCCCATTCCGTTTGACTGCTATGACCACCTCGTACATTTGAGATACCGGTTGGTAGGCGTTCTTTCAAATCATAAAGTACTTTCCCTGTCTTTTTATCTCGTCGTCCACCAAGTAACTGTGTCATAGAAGCGTCATCATCTAAACTGCTGTGTACACCTTCAAAACCAATTGTCAGCATATGATCCACACCCAAGGTAAATGGGATATAGAATTCTGAACTAAAACGCGTATTTTTAAGAATGGAATCACTAAAAGCTGATGTACTAGAATAACTGCCCTCTGGGCCACCTGCTAAATATTCTGGTAAACGGCTGTTTTTAGTTTTATCAAAAGCAACATAGGTTTTATTGTCGAAATGATCGAATTTACCTTCATAGGTTAAAGCATAGTTCTGACGATATAAACGAGCGGTTTCAGCTTTGCTTCCTGCCAAGGTTTTGGTTTCAGGATAGTTTTTATTATTGTAAAGCCCTGCTGAGCTATTTTGTGTATCACCGTTATAAATATTGCCTTGACGACTGAAACCAGAATCCAAGGTTAATTTATTTTTCTCATTGATATTCCACACTAAACGGCCATTAATATCTTTATTACGTACACCTTCACGACCAGCAATCGCTGGATCGCCATTAATACCGACTTCATCCGCTTGTGTTTTGTTCCAGTTACCATATAAACGGAATTGCAATACATCTTTAATTAACGCACCGCTTAGATTAAAACCGACACGGTTCGTTGCGCCTTCATCGCTGTCTTCTGGTTGGTTAGTGTAATAGCTTAAGCTACCGTGTAAATCATTGGTAACAGGTTTAGTTATAATATTAACCACCCCACCCATTGCACCTGAGCCATAACGTGCAGCTGAAGGGCCACGTAATACTTCAATTTTTTCAATCGCTTCAACTGGCACCCAGTTGCTGTCGCCACGAGAGTTACGTTCACCACGTACACCATAACGTTCTGCATTACGAGAGGTAACTGGTTTACCATCCACTAAAATCAATGTATTTTCTGGTCCCATACCACGAATATCAATTTGACGTTTATTTCCGCGTTGTCCTGTAGATGAGTTACCCGTTAAATTCACACCAGGCATGGTACGTAATACTTCAGATACATCATTCGTTGCTGGGCGTTTCGAAATCTTTTGCCGTAATAAGAGAAGAACCGAGCGATTGTTTCACTTGAGCTTCCGCTGTCACTTTAATTTCCTCAAGTTGCTCTTCCGCATAAGAATAACTTGAAAAAAGGGCGATGGTTAACGTGCTTAATGCGAAGAATGATGTTGTTTTTAAATGATTAGATTTATACATTGAAATGCTCTCCTGGCATATGTGGAATAAATAATGTCCAAGAATTCTAGTACAATATAATTTTAGTGTAAATAACAATTCTTATCATTTTTTTATTGAATTTAAATAAAATACCTAATTTTTTTAACCGCACTTTCTTGCAATCCCAATAAATTCTAGTATTATTCACGGCTCGCCAATTTGGCGGATTTATTTCTCATGTCGGGTTCCCTACCCCCGATTAACCAACTAAAAAGGTCTTAAAATGAAAATTAATACTCCGATCTTCAATGATCAACAAAAACGTTTTGCTTTAATTTTATTAAGCTTATTTCATATCTTCATCATCACAGCCAGTAATTATTTCGTTCAAATTCCATTTGAAATCAATTTAAAATTGACCGCACTTGGTTTTGCTGATGATTTTTCCTTCCACAGCACATGGGGCACACTCACTTTCCCATTCATTTTCTTAGCCACTGATTTAACGGTACGTGTATTTGGGGCAAAAGAAGCACGTTGGATCATCTTTATCGTGATGCTCCCTGCTCTTATCGTGAGTTACATTGTTTCTGTTGTTTTTTCTAATGGACAATATCAAGGCTTAGGTGCATTAAGTGAATTCAATATGTTTGTTTTCCGTATTGCGTTTGCCAGCTTCTGTGCTTATGTTTTCGGTCAATTATTAGATGTGTTAGTATTCAACCGCTTACGCCAATTAAAAACGTGGTGGATTGCACCGAGTAGTTCAATGACATTTGGCTCTCTTGCTGACACCTTTATGTTCTTTGCCGTAGCGTTTTATCAAAGTAGCGACCCTTTCATGGCAGAACATTGGTTTAGCCTGGATTTGTCGATTACTTATTTAAATTATTTGTCGGTATTGTCTTGTTTGTTCCCGCTTATGGTGTGGTACTCAGCATGATTTTACGTAAACTTCAATCTCTCGCAAGCTCTCGCCAGTTTGCTTAACCTAAGGAAATAAAATGACCGAAACGCTTTCTCTTAGAGCCAAAATAGAACAAAGCCCAATGAGCGCTTATCAATGGATGATTGTGGCAATGGCTGCCATCATGAATTTACTTGACGGCTTCGATGTATTAGCCCTTGCCTTCACTGCAACAGCCATTCGAGGTGAATTTGGACTCACGGGGATTGAGTTAGGTTATTTATTAAGCGCCGGCTTGTTTGGTATGACTGCCGGCTCACTTTTTCTTGCACCACTCGCCGATAAAATTGGTCGTCGTCCACTGTTATTAATGGCTGTATCACTCTCCGCTATCGGGATGTTAGGTTCTGCCTTTATTTCACAATATCAATGGCTCGGTTTCTGGCGCGTTATCACCGGTCTTGGTGTCGGCGGCATCTTAGTGGGCACAAACGTGATCACCAGTGAATATTCCTCTCGTAAATGGCGTAGCTTTGCGATCAGTGTCTATGCAGCAGGGTTTGGTGTCGGTGCGGTATTAGGCGGTATGTTCGCGGTAATGTTGCAAGGTGAGTATGGCTGGCGTTCTGTGTTCCTAGCTGGCGCTATCTTAACCGGTTTACTTTTAGTCGCTTTATTTATTTGGTTACCGGAATCCATTGATTTCCTCACCTCCAAACAACCTAAAAATGCAGAGGTGCGGTTAAATTTAATCGCAAAAAAAATTGGTTTAGCCGGTGATTGGAAACTTCCAGAAAAAATGGAAAAAGTTAAAACTAAATTACCTATTAGCCAATTATTCAGCGAAAAATACTTACACTCCACTCTGTTAATTTGGACGGCTTTCTTTGCGATCATGTTCAGCTTCTATTTTATTAGCTCATGGACGCCTGCGTTATTAAAAGAAGCCGGCATGACGACAGAGCAAAGTGTGAGCGTAGGGATGATGATCTCATTAGGGGGCACTTGCGGCGCCCTAATCTATGGCTTACTGGCTAGCCGTTGGACGGCACGCGGCGTATTGATTTTATTCACCGTATTATCTTCCGCTGCAATCATTACCTTTATCTTATCCTCGTCCGTTTTATGGATTGCAATGGTATTCGGTATTTTAGTTGGTGCGCTCATGAATGGCTGTATCAGCGGGCTTTATACCTTAAACCCACTTACTTATGATGCCGATATTCGTAGCACCGGTGTGGGCTGGTCAATTGGTATCGGTCGTATTGGTGCAATTCTTGCTCCAACGATTGCGGGTCAATTATTAGATATGGGGTGGGATAAACAGAGTTTATATGTTGGCGTTGGCTTTGTTATGTTGATCTCAACTGTCGCTCTCTTTTTCTTAAAAAGCCGCTCAGAAATTAAAGCATAATCTTTATAAAAAATAATAAAATGGCGTGTTGAATATATCCAACACGCCCTTTTTCTTTATATGATTAATTCAACCAGAAATAATATCCGATTGTTGCGATAACTAATACACACACAATATTTAAGATAAATCCGGCTTTGATCATGTCACTTTGTCGAACTTCACCTGTACCAAACACAATTGCATTTGGCGGTGTTGCCACTGGTAACATGAAGGCACAAGAGGCACCTAAACCGATAATTAACGCAAGACCAATTTCCGGCATACCGAGAGATTGCGCGATAGAAATAAAGATTGGTACTAATAACGCCGCACTTGCCGTATTGGAAGTAAACTCAGTTAAGAAAATAATGAAGGTTGCGACCAATAAACCAATGAGGTAGTAATGTTGTCCTTGAACCAAGAATACAATACCGTCAGCTAACACTTTACTTGCGCCCGAATCTTTTAACACTGCACTCAAGGTTAAACCACCGCCGAAAAGCATCAATACGCCCCAGTCAGTATTTTCTTGAATTTGTTTCCAATTTGCGACACCAGTAGAACAAATAACAACAGCAGCAAGCAAGGCCACCACGCTATCAAAACTACCGATATTTTTGGCAAGACCAAATACACCTGAAATCATTGGATTGATATAGCTACTGAATACCCAACAAAGTGCAATCACAGCAAAAATCACAAGCGTTAAAACGCGTTGACCATTCATTTCAATACGTTCAAAGTTTTGCTCAAAACGTAAATTAAGTTTTGGTTTAAATACAATGAAAAGCGTACCAACCATTAATGGCATCAAAATAATCATAATTGGCAAGCCATACCATAACCAATCAGAGAAGGTTAAATGTAAGTTACTTGCGACGATAGCATTTGGTGGACTACCTACTAATGTCCCCATACCACCGATACTCGCACTGTATGCAATACCCAATAATACGAAAACATAAGTATTGTGTTCTTTTTCTTTATCAAGTTGGCTTAAGATCCCCATCGCTAAAGGCAACATCATGGCTGCTGTTGCTGTGTTACTCATCCACATAGAAAGGAAAGCAGTAATGGAGAAAAGATACATCACAGCGACAAATAAATTTCCACGAGCCATTGCCATGATTTTTATTAGCTATCATTTTATCAAGCTTTTTGCATATGCAATGCTGTCGCTAAAAGCAAATCCACCAAAGAATAAGAAAATGGTTGGATCAGCAAAGGCGACCAAGGCTTGCTTGGTTGTCACCAAATCAAGTGCGATCGCAAGTAAAGGCACTAATAGCGCAGTAACCGTTACATGTAATGCTTCAGTTAACCAAAGGATCGCTACAAAGGCTAATAATGCTAAACCCGCATTTTCCTTAGGCGCGAAAGGTAAAGATTTTAATAAAATAAAAAAACAGGCTATCGCCAGCAGAAAGATAATCCCACTTTTATAATTTTTAGTTGTGTTTGTTTCGTTCATGAGTCCCTCCAAACTGATTACAGATGAACTATTTGCGATGTTAAATGAATGTTACAAACTTTCAACCAACAAATGTTTAAAAATGTGATCTTGTTCAAAAAAATTTTTAACAAAAAAAGTGCGGTTATTTCTAACCGCACTTTAAAAAAAGGTCAATAATTTCAAAAATTATTCTTCTTCGAAATCTTCTAAATCTAATGCTTCTTGTGAAAGAATAATACCTGTTAAATCGGCATAAATGTAATCTTCAGGGAAGAACGTCACGCCACCAAAATTCACTGGAAGATCACTTTCACCATGATTATTTTCATCTGCGCCAACTGGAATTGGTGCAAGCGCATGGATACCAATATCAATATTTTCAAGTTGTTGAATTTGACGCACTGCACCATAAACAATAATGCCCGCCCAGTCATTATCTGCGGCAAGTTGTGCAAGCTCAGCATCAATTAAAGCACGACGTACTGCACCACCACCATCTACGACAAGCACTCTGCCTTCACCATTTTCTTCAAGGATCTCGGCAATTAATCCATTATTTTCAAAACATTTTACTGTCGTCACTTTGCCGTAGAAATTGCTGACTCCACCAAAGCTAGAAAAAATTGGCTCAACCACATCTACTTGATCAGCATAAATATCACAAAGTTCTGAAGTATCGATATACATAATGTACCCCTTGTCGTTAAAATTTTTTCTCTAGTATAAGCCGATTTAGCCGATAAGCAAGCCTAAACTAAACAAGATATTGATAAATAAAGAAATCATTGACATCTGTGCTAACATCGGACGTAACACTGCAGGCTCTTTACTACGATAAACAAATAATGCGTGTTTTAATAATAATGGAAATGCTAATAAAAATAAGAAATGCCAAGGACTAAATGCTGTTGATACCGCAAATAGCACATAACATAAAGCGGCAACGCTTAATAAAACACAGTGATAAATACGTCCTTTCTTCGGTCCAATACGTACAACTAAGGTGTTTTTTCCTACTTTCGCATCTTGCTCAATATCACGTAAATTATTGATATTTAAAACGGCTGTCGCCAATAAACCAGAGCCTAAAGCAGGTAAAGTAATTAAGCTATCAATGCTGTGAGTTTGTAAATAATAGGTTCCACCCACACCCAATAAACCAAAAAAGAGCAATACTGACAGATCGCCTAAACCTAAATAACCATAAGGTTTAGCCCCTACGGTATAAGTAATGGCAGCAATAATGGCAAGAATACCCAACCCTGCAAAGGCCAATAAATCTGTGAGACTTTGATATGCAATACCAATTAAGAATGCACCTGAAAAAAATGAACCCACTGCCATTAAAATTAAGCCCCATTTGAGCTCATTCGCGGAAATTGCACCTTGCTGAATACCACGTAAAGGCCCAATACGTTCTTCGGTATCAGACCCTTTTTGATGATCACCGTAATCATTAGCAAAGTTGGAAAGCACTTGCAATAAAATGGTGGTAAGCAAGCAAAGTAACATCACGGTGAGATTAAAACTTTCTTTATCCGCCCAATACGCCAATGCTGAGCCGGTAAAAATAGAAGCTAATGCCAAAGGCAAGGTTTTTGGGCGAGCGGTTTCCCACCACATTTTCAATTTACGATTTGTCATTTTTTTTGACCGCACTTTTGATTACAATAAAGGGCGTATTTTACACGGAAATTGCCTTTTTATGAATGATTTAACACTGACTCTTCACCCAATTGCGGTGATTCACACGCCTTACAAAGAAAAATTCTCGGTACCACGACAGCCGGATTTAGTACAGGATGGCATTGGTATTGTGGAACTGCTCCCCCCGTATAATTCGCCAGAGGCAGTGCGAGGCTTAGAGCAATTTAGCCATCTTTGGCTTATTTTCCAATTCGATAAAGTACTCCATGGGAAATGGCAATCCACTGTTCGTCCCCCTCGTTTAGGCGGCAATCAACGTGTCGGTGTATTTGCTTCACGCGCTACGCATCGCCCTAATCCGCTAGGCTTATCCAAAGTTGAATTACGCCAAGTGGAATGTATTCATGGACGTGTTTTTCTGCATTTGGGCTCCGTGGATCTTGTCGATGGCACACCTATTTTTGATATTAAACCTTATATTGCCTATGCTGATAGCGAACCTGAGGCAAAATCAAGTTTTGCACAAGAAAAACCACCTGCAAAATTAAACGTAGAATTTACAGAAATCGCCCAAAGTGCGGTTGAAAAATATCACAAAAACCGACCGCACTTAGCAAGATTCATTATGGAAGTGATCGCACAAGATCCCCGCCCGGCTTATCAACAAGGTAAAGAAACCGATCGTATTTATGGTATTAGTCTGTACGAATTTAATATTAAATGGCGTATTAAAGCGGGGACAACAGACTGTGTCGAAATTCTGGATATCCAAAAATTAAAAGAACAAAAAAGCTGACTTTCGTCAGCTTTCTTTTTATCGTTTTACTTCGAGCTAATCCGGCAATGCATTCAGCACAGCTTTGACGAGCGTTGCCAATGGAATAGCGAAAAATACGCCCCAGAACCCCCATAATCCACCGAAAATTAGCACCGAAATAATAATTACTAAAGGATGTAAATTAACGACTTCAGAGAATAAATACGGTACTAACAGGTTTCCATCTAGAAGTTGACTTACCGCAAAGGCCACAATCAAATACCAAAACGTTGGAGAAATGCCAAACTGGAACATGGCGACTAAAGCAACGGGAATCGTCACCAATACCGCACCAATATAAGGGACTAAGACAGAGAGACCTACGGCAACAGAAAGTAACAGCGGATAATTTAAACCAAAGCTTAAAAAAAGATAATATAAGTCACCACGCCAACAATCAAAAATTTCTAACAACTTGCCATGAATATAATTCGCAATTTGTTGCTGCATCTCATTCCATACTTTAGACGCTAAAAGACGGTTTTTAGGCAAAAAAATCGGCTTACACCAGCAAGAAGTTCTGTTTTATCTTTCAGCATAAAGAACATCATTAATGGCACTAAAAAAATGCATAGATACCCAGTGATACAAGGTTCATTAATGAAGTAATCGACAATTTCACCGCAGATTCACCAAAGCCCAAAAATCTTCGCTCGAGCCGCACTAAAAAAAGGTGTCAATCATGGTGTAATCGATGAGTTCAGGATAATGCTCAGGAAGGGCTAATAACCATTCATGTAACTTATTGAACATAGCTGGCAAATCGCTTAATAAGGAAATCGTTTGATTCCATAATGTTGGCACTAACCCGAAGAAAACTAATAATGCCAAGGTTAGAAAAGCCACCAAAAAAATAATTAACGTGGCGAGCATTCGAGGAAATTTTAAATTTTTTTTCGTCAGGAAATTAATTGGCATTTCCAATAAATATGCTAATACAATGGCAATCAGCAACGGGGCGATTAAATCACTAAAAAAATAAATCGCAATAAAGCCAAACAACAAAATGGCAAGTAGCCCCATCGCCTGCGGATCGCTTAAGCGGCGGCTATACCAATTTTTTAGCATTTCAAACATAAAGTCTTCCTAAACAAGTATTTTTTGTCATTATAAGTTAAAATTTAAATCAATCCTATATCCACTCATTCAACATAAAATAGAAGGAAACGTTATGTCTGTTAAGATTTACCATAATCCGCGCTGTTCAAAAAGCCGTGAAACCCTAGCTTTATTAGAAGAAAAGGGCATTCAACCGACTATCGAACTTTATTTACAACAACACTACTCTGTTGATGCATTGCAGCAACTGGCTAATAAATTAGGATTAGATGATGTCAGAAAAATGATGCGTACCAAAGATGAGCTTTATCAATCATTAGGGTTAGATAATCCTGCATTAACTCATGATGATTTATTAAAAGCCATCAGTGAAAATTCAGCCTTATTAGAGCGCCCGATTGTGGTAAAAGGTGAAAAAGCCAAAATTGGACGACCGCCTGAAAACGTACTCGCCATTTTGTAATTTTATTCATTTTCGCTATAATGACTTGCCGTGAAACACTTCACGGCAATTTTTTAGAGGTAAATATGACAAAAAAAACAAAAAGTGCGGTTGAAAATCAGCCCATTTATCAACACTCCAAAGGAGTCGTGAAAGATAATGCTGTGATGGCACTATTACACGACAAATTATTCCGCCAACGCGTTGAGAAAAAACGTAAAGGCAAAGGCAGTTACCAACGAAAAGCAAAATATGCGAGCAATTGGTTTGAAAAGCCCGATGATAAAGTTTTTGATTTCAGAAATTTTATCATCGGGTTTTTCGTTTCAATTTCAGTATAAAAAATAACAAACAGAGGAAGTCTATATGTCAATCAAAAACAGAAGTTTTATTTAACAATACTTGGAATGTCCGTATCAGTGATCCAGGTGAAGAAGGGGCTCAAAGCCACTTTTTTGAAACCATTTATCTCACGCTCACGGCTTATTTTGAAGGCGAAAATGTGCGTTATGAATTTGTGCGTAAAGTAGAAGATCAAGTAAAAATCAAACGCTCATTTACGGAATTAAGTGAGTTATTCAAATTCTTGGGGGATTATTTGGATCCGGTTTCACTCGGTAACCTCGGCGTAAAAATAGGTAACTTAGGCGTGAAAGCTGAATAAATTTTTTCTAATAAAAAAGTGCGGTCAAATTGAACCGCACTTTTTATTTATCGACTTATTATATTATTGCGCAAGTAACACACCTAGCGCGGAATAGAGGGATTGAGCGGCTTCATTTGGTAATGCCTTGCCATCTTCATCAGTGATCACGACCGCACTTTGTTTACCTACTGCGGAGATTTGCATTTGGTAAACCCCTTTTTCTAGATTAGGCGGATTCACACCTAAACGTAACCACTCTTGTTTATCCAATGGTTTATATTTCAATTCACGATAACCACGGCCAGCAGATTCCGATGTGGCTTTAAAGCCTAATTTCGGTAAGGCTGAACCTAAACGTTGCCATGCTTGACCAAAACTTGCATCCATACCTAATGCCATTCTACCGTTCGTATCAGTAATTAAACCTGATTGGAAAGGTCCTGCTGAGGCATTATTTAAATCTTGTTGTTGCTTGTTATAAGCGTTAGTAAGCGCAGCAACAAAACGATTTAAACGATCAGATGCATAGCGCTGCTTATCAGCTTGATTTGGTGTGTAAATTACACCATCACGACGCATTTGTTCTACAGAAACCGCTAACGCACTTGCATCTTGCGCCGTAACTTGTTCAATTTTATAACGGATCTCTGTATTGGCTTTATCATCTGCACGACCCGTTGGCGCCCAATCGCTAATTAATACCGCACCATTTAAAGTTGAATTCGTGCCTTCTTCTTTCAATAAACGCTCAATTTGTTTGAGATTATAAAGCTCTGCTTGTGCATCCGTATAAACAATCAATGCACGTTCACCATCAAATTGTGTTAAAGAATTTTTGATAATCGCTAATGGGGTTGAAGGCGGACGAATATCCACGCGTTCTTTTTTCGCATTAAGCTGAGGAAGTTCATAAGTCGGATCGGCTTGCGGCAATGTTACACCACCACTTGCTAAAGGAGAAAAGCTCGGTATTTCACGATCAGAATTTTGATAAGTGTCATTAGCCGTCTGCATTTTTTCTACGCTGTTTGAACACGCCGATAACAATGCTGCTGCGACTAAACTCAGTACGATTTTTTTCATTCCTTAAATCCTTCAATAAAAATAATTAAAATAATGACCGCTCTTTGACAAATAAAAAAGCCGAAAGTTTAAAGGGTTGTAAAAACAACCCTTTAATTCATTAAATCAAGCCAGCAACTTTTAATGCTTCTTCTACTTTGACTTGCGCGCCTTCGCTTAACACGGTAAGTGGTAAACGTAAGTATGGAGTCTTAATTAAGCCTAAACGATATGCTGCCCATTTGACAGGGATTGGATTTGATTCAATAAATAAATTCTTATGTAAAGGCATTAAACGGACATTAATTTCTTCTGCTTTCGCAAAATCGCCCGCTAAAGCATAACGACACATTGCCGCCATATCTTTGCTGCGAGGTTATTCGTCACCGAAATAACACCTTCACCGCTTAATTTCATGGCTTCTAAACCTGTTGCATCATCACCGCTTAACACGATGAAATCTTTACCTGCTAATTCTTTAATAGCAGTAACACGTGAAACATCACCCGTCGCTTCTTTAATGCCCACAATGTTATCAATTTGAGCCAAACGCGCCACGGTTTCAGGTTTCATATCACTACCAGTACGACCCGGTACATTATAAAGAAGTTGTGGTAGGTCCGTGCATTCTGCAATGGCTTTAAAATGTTGGAACATGCCTTCTTGAGTTGGCTTATTGTAGTAAGGTACAACAGATAAGCAACCCGCGACTCCGCTATCTCGTAGCAATTTTGTCATGACGATGGCTTCACTGGTTGCATTTGCACCTGCGCCGGCAATAATTGGAATGCGCCCTTTTGCAAATTCAACCGTCTTCTCAATTACTCGAACATTTTCATCAATGCTTAAAGTGGCTGCTTCACCCGTTGTTCCCACAGAAACAATCGCATCGGTGCCAGAATTGATATGAAACTCAACAAGTTTTTCTAGCGTTTCAAAATCGATGTGTCCATGATTATCCATTGGTGTCACTAAGGCAACAATACTGCCCGAAAATAAAGGATTTTGCGTAGTCATAAGCACTCCATTTACATCTATTCTACTTTTTAATCATAACATTTGAAAATGCCTAGTTATAATGGCTAAAATAACCCAAATTTACAAATTATTTTTGACATTTTTAAGGATTTTTTATGAAAACATTACAAGCGGGAGATTTAGCCCCCCAATTCACACTTTTAAATCAAGACAATCAACCGGTTTCACTTAGTGACTTCAAAGGTAAAAAAGTACTCGTATATTTTTATCCAAAAGCCTTAACTCCAGGCTGTACAACTCAAGCCTGTGGTTTGCGTGATGCTAAACGTGAGTTAGAAAAATTAGGTGTAGTTATTTTAGGTATCAGTACAGATTCGCCAAAAAAATTGGCTCAATTTGTTGAGAAAAAGTCGCTCAATTTCACCTTACTTTCCGATGAAGATCACCAGGTTGCCGAGCAATTTGGTGTATGGGGCGAAAAGAAATTTATGGGCCGTGTTTATGATGGTATTCATCGCATTACCTTTCTCATTGATGAACAAGGCAAAATCCAGCACGTTTTTGATAAATTCAAAACGGGCGAACATCATCAAGTTGTCTTAGATTACCTACAATCCCCTTAAAATACCTCTCAAAAACAACCGCACTTTTCTGATTTATCTCAAAGTGCGGTAAAAAAAATACTCATTTTTTTAATTTATATTTACGCTTAATTTTCCATTTGATAGAATCCACATCTAATTGAAATTCATTCTCAATTCAATTTGTGTTTTTTTATTACCCATACAAGGACTATCAAATGCTGCAACTTTTTGAGTTTTTAGAACAATATAGCGATTACGTAATTATCGGAATTCTACTTCTGATGAGTGTGATCATGCTCACCGCCGTAATTGAGCGTTTTCTCTTTTTAAAGAGTGTGAACGTAGCGAAATATTCCAATATTCACGCACTTGAAATTGATTTAAATCGTAATATGACCGTAATCTCCACTGTTGGTGCCAATGCGCCTTATGTTGGCTTACTCGGTACAGTAATTGGGATTTTATTAACCTTCTACCAAATTGGTCATGGCGATGGCGAAGTCGATGCAGGAGCCATTATGATGCACCTCTCTCTTGCATTAAAAGCAACTGCAATAGGTATTTTAGTCGCGATTCCTTCCATGATGTTCTATAGTGGTTTAGGTCGTAAAGTAGAAGTAAATCGCTTGAAATGGAAAGTATTAAACGCTCAAAAAGATAAGGAATAATCGTGAAAAATTTGATGAAATCAACATTATTCCTTTCATCGACATTATGTTGGTGTTATTAGCGATAGTGTTGGTCACCGCATCCTTTATTTCCCAAGGGAAAATTAAGGTAAATGTTCCAAAAGCCAGCTCTACGGTCGCATTCAAATCAGATGAATTAACAAAATTATTAACGGTTACCGCTGATAAACAACTTTATTTTAACGATAAGCCCATTTCACAAGAAGCACTTGAAAAAGAAATTATGAGTTGGAATAAAGACCAAAAAGTAACGTTAAAAATTGATGCTGACGCCTCTTTCCAAGATTTCGTAACCATTACCGATATGTTATCGAAAAATGAAATCAAAAATGTCGCCATTGTTTCCATGAAAGATAAAGGCGCCCCAAGCAAAACGACTCAAGGAAATGAATCAAAAAATACGCCTGAAGTAGGTGGAGTTGCAAGCGGAGGCGTTGGAGTAGGACGTAGTCAATGAACAGCCAACAAACCAAACGATCATTATTAGGTTTGCTTATTTCTTTATTGGTTCATGGTAGCATCCTTGGAGCGTTATTTTGGAACTGGCATACGCCACATGAAGCGGCGAGTAATGCTCCGGGTGAAATATCCACGACGATTTCAATGGAAATGATTCAAGGGATGAGAGTGGAAGAACCCGCTCCTGAGCCGGAACCCGAGCCTCAACAGGCAGAACCGGAACCTGAAAAACAGGAAGTCGTCGCTGATCCAACGAAGAAACCAGAGCCTGAGAAGAAAAAAGAACCTGAGAAAAAGCCAGAAAAACCAATAGAAAAACCGAAACCAAAACCGAAAGAGAAGCCAAAAGAAAAACCTAAAAATGAGGTAAAAGCAGAGAAAGCGGTGGAAATGCCGAAGAATTTACCGATTGGCGATAAGAATATTAATTCAACGGCTACGGCAAATTCTAAAGCGACAACTACGGGTCAACCTGGCACAAATGGTATTCAAGGTGGTTCTGGTGCCAATACAGATGAACATAATGCCTATCGTGCGGCTATTCGACGTGAAATCGAACGGCATAAGCGATATCCTGCTCGTGCTAAAATGATGCGTAAACAAGGTATTGTTAACGTCAGTTTTAGTGTTGGAGGAGATGGTTCTCTGTCTGGAGAGCGTGTCACTAAATCTTCTGGTGATGAAAGCTTAGATAATGCAGCACTTGAAGCTGTAAGAAGTGCGAGACCTGTCGGTCCAAAACCTGCTGGATTTGCGTCTTCAGTAAACGTGCCAATTAGTTTCACCATTCAATAAATAAAAAGGCGAACATCATGTTCGCCTTTCTTTTTGCTAATTTTAATTAGCCCATACCGTATTTTTCAATTTCTTACGCAATGTACCACGGTTGATACCGAGCATGTTAGCTGCACGGGTTTGGTTACCGCGGGTGTATTGCATAATCATATCTAACATCGGGTGTTCAACTTCCGCTAATACTAATTCGTAAAGATCATTCACATCTTGACCATCTAATTGTGATAAGTAATTGCGTAAAGCTTGTTTTACAGAATCACGTAATGGTTTGTTTGTTACTTGTGATTGAGAGTTTAAAACTGAAACGGTTAACGCTTCAGACGGACTACGTTGTTGTTCTAACATTTTTCTTTATCCAAAATTGAATTTAAAAAATCTTCCAGCACAATTAACTGCTCTTTCGATTCATTAATTGCGTTAAAAGTCTGTCTAAAAACGGAATCGGGTTGAATTCCCTGTAAATACCAAGCCACGTGTTTACGGGCTATTCGATAGCCTTTTTGCTCACCATAGAACTGATGGAGTTCCTGAATATGATGCAAAATATGACCGCACTTTTCACGCAAACTTGGTGTTTGAATTATCGAATCATGTTCCACTAAAGCCTCAACGGCTTGAAAAAGCCATGGATTGCCTAGTGCGGCACGACCGATCATTATTGCATCAGCACCTGTATACTCAAGTACCTTTTTCGCTTTCGAGGCAGAATCAATATCACCATTCGCAATGACTGGAATTGAAATTGATTGTTTCACTGCTCGAATATTGTCGTATTCCGCTTCACCTTCAAATAAGCATTCTTTCGTCCGCCCGTGAATGGTTAAAGCCTGAATACCAGATTGTTCTGCAATTTTGCCGATTTGCACACAGTTTCGATTTGCTTTATCCCAACCTGTGCGAATTTTTAACGTCACAGGCACATCAACGGCATTCACGACTTCTTTTAAAATTTTCTCCACTAAATCGGGAAATTGAAGCAGTGCAGAGCCCGCCAGCTTTCGATTCACTTTCTTTGCGGGACAGCCCATATTGATGTCGATAATTTCAGCGCCATAGGCTACATTAATTGCTGCAGCTTGGGCCATTTCTAAAGGATCAGAACCTGCGATTTGCACCGCATTTAATCCTAGCTCTTCACTATGTGCTAAACGAAGTTTCGATTTCTCTGTATGCCAAACTTGTGGATTAGTGGACATCATCTCTGAAAACGTTAATCCCGCGCCGTAATGGGCACATAAACGTCGAAAAGGTTGATCCGTGATACCTGCCATGGGCGCCAATAAAATACGATTTTTTAATTCATAAGAACCAATTCGCATTTTATGTTATCCCCAATTACAAGTCCTAATCTCTAGCAAGTCAGGCAACAGCAGTCACCGACAAGGGGTGCTATATTACGCATTTTTCGTTTTTTTTGCAAAGGGAAATTTGTTCAAAAAATGCACTTTTTTTAATTGACAAAAAGAAATTAAGCCGATTTTAATTTACCTGTAATACGGCACCATTCCTCTTTCACCGCTACGGGATCTAAATTAAACGATTGCGCATACGCATCGCATACCGATTGTGCTTGAGTTTCTAAAATACCCGATAATCCAAGATCGCCCCCCTCTTTCACTAATTGAGAAATAATCGGGTAAAGTTCTTTTAATGGTCCCGCAAGAATATTCGCCACAACGACATCCGCTTTTAAATCTTCGGGTTTATCATCGGATAAGAAAAGTTGCAGACGATCCGCCACACCATTTTGTTCTGCATTATTACGACTGGCGAGAATCGCTTGTGGATCGATATCAATACCAATCGCATTTTTAGCCCCTAATTTAAGCGCTGCAATGGCAAGAATTCCAGAGCCACAACCAAAATCGATGACGGTTTTGTCAGTTAAATCCAAACCATCTAACCACTCTAAACAAAGTGCGGTTGTCGGGTGGGTGCCTGTTCCGAAAGCTAAACCAGGATCAAGCATCACATTAACTGCATTTGATCTGGCACTTCACGCCAGCTTGGGCAAATCCATAAACGTTTGCCAAATTGCATTGGGTGGAAGTTATCCATCCATTCACGTTCCCAATCTTTATCCTCAATTTGCTCAATTTTGTAAGCGGTGTTTTCATCTAAATGATGTGCTTGTTTAAGCAAACTCACAATTTCATTCATATCGGTTTCTGCATCAAACAATGCAATCACATCCGTATTTCCCCACAAACGTGTTTCGCCTGGAAGTGGTTCAAAAATCGGTGTATCTTGGCTATCCATAAATGTGACCGAAACTGAGCCGATTTCTTCTAAAAAATCGCTAATTTTCTCAGCTTTTTCATTTGTACTATTTAAGCGAATTTGAATCCACGCCATCTTCTTTTCCTTTTAATTAATTTCTTTATGTAACCATCTGGGTAATAAACTTACGCCTAGGGCTGAAACCACAATAATGATAATCCCAAGCGCTGAAACAAGTGAAACCTCTTCGTTGAGTAATAATACTGCCAAAAAGACACCAAAAATCGGCTCAAGTGCGGTCAAAATTCCCGAGATTTTTGCATCCACCGAATTTAAGCCTTTATTCCACAACCAAAAGGCAAACCAACTACATACTACACCGAGATAAATCAAACCGAAGAAACCAAGCCAGTTAAAATGGATATCCCAGTTTTCCGTCAGCAATAAAGTAAAGGGCAGCATGGTGATGCTTGCTAACACAATCGAAATGGATGTATAGGCTTGTGCTGAAACCGTTGCCACCACTTTTTTCGTCCAACGCAAACAACAAGCAAACACAATACTTGCCGCCACTACTAAGGAGCAACCCAATAAACTAATTTCACTTGAGCCTTCATTTCCTTGCCCACCTAAAATTAAAATGGCTACGCCTAAAAAGGCAAAAGCCCCACACAACCAATGATACCATTTCGCACGATCTTGAAAGAAAAAATGCCCAATGAAAATCACACATAATGGTTCTAATCCAATCATGGTCGTTGCACTCGCCGCGCTTGTATATTTTAAACCAATGAATCCCAGCAAAAAGGTCGCGGTATAATTGAAAAAACCTAGCCACCAAAGCTGTTTTCGCATCGGTTTAGACACGCCTTTCCAACGACGAAAAAAGAGTGGCATCACAATAATCGCCGCCATTAATAAACGGGCTTGGATCATCAAAATGGTGTCCATCATTGTAAAGGTGTATTTAGCGGCAACAAAGGAACTACTCCAAATAAACAATGCTAGGATCTGGTAAATCATAAAGTGCGGTCCATTTTTACTGTTTTTTTGCGCCGAATTGGTTACCCAAGATGAAAGCAATCAAGCCAAATACAAGTGCAGGTACAATCGCATTAAAACCAAATAGTTTGATACCAAATTGAGTCAGTAGCACATAACTACTTAATCCCACCACCATTGAGCTTATTGCACCTGCTGCATTTGCTTTATCCCAATAAATGCCTAATACAATCACCCAAAGGAATGCTGCTTCTAATCCACCGAAAGCAAATAGATTCAACCAAATAATCATATCAGGTGGATTCAGTGCGGCAAGAATTAACAACGCCGATAAAATTAGTGTAATGACTGATGAAATGCGGCTAATTCGTTTTTCATTCTTCGCGGCTTCAGGTTTGCTTGCAAGATATAAGTCTTTCACAAAAATTGAGGAGGATTGAATGAGTTGCGCATCAACTGTGGACATAATCGCCGACATCGGTGCGGCTAAGAAAATCCCTGCAACAATAGGAGGAAGCACTTCCAACATTAAGGTTGGAATCACTTTATCTGACACCGTTAAATCTGGCACAACGGCACGTCCTAAAGCGCCCGCCAAATGCATCCCTAACATAATGACTGAAAGGACAATCGTACCAATGAGCATGCCTCGATGTAAGGCTTTACTGTCTTTGAAAGCCATACAACGCACGGCTGTATGCGGTAAACCAACCACACCAAAACAAACTAAAATCCAAAATGATGCCATAAATTGAAATCAAGCATCTCATTTGGGCCGTAAGGGCTTACTAAGCTCGGATCAATTTCAGTTAATTTATTGACCGCACTTTCTACGCCACCGAGATGGTAAATCACGCCCACTAATAGTACGATTGTGCCAAAAATCATTACGGTACCTTGAATCGTATCAGTTAATACGACGGCTCGGAAACCACCAATAAACGTATAAATGCCAACCGTTAAGGCAAAAATAAGTAAGGCGTGAGTATAAGGAATCCCTATCGTGGTTTCGAGCAATCTTGCGCCACCAATAAATTGCACAACCATAGCGGCAAAGAAGGCAAGCAACAATGCTAGACTGGAAATCCAAACGAGATATTTATTTTTATAACGATAGAGAAATAAATCATTGATAGTAAGCGCATTGGTTTCGCGAGAAAGTAATGCAAACTTTTTGCCCAATGCACCTAAGGCTAGCCAAACAGCCGGCACTTGGATCATGGCGAGTAATACCCAGCCTAGCCCATATTTATAAGCTGCCCCAGGTCCACCAACAAAAGAACTGGCGCTGGCATAAGTGGAAGCCGTTGTCATCGCAAGGACAAAGCCCGTCATGGAGCGATTTCCTACATAATATTCCGTAAGGAAATCACCTTTACTGCGTTTTACATAAGCAAATAATGCCGCGCCAAAGATGAAGACTAAATAGATAGCTAATGGGAGAATAATACCTAAATTCATTATTTATTCTCCTTTGACTCAACATCTAGCGGGATATCTAAAAAGACAATTTTGACAATCCAATACCCAATGACCACAAACAAAATGGGTAAATAAATACAGGATAATTCAAACCATAACGGAAAACCTATCGGCCCGGGTGAATCTTCCGGGAGATAAGCGCACACACACCACCCAATCACATAAAAAATTGCTAAACCTAATGCCCAGCGAGCTTCCTTAGCCGCTTGCTTATACCGTTGTGAAAGTTCCATTTTGAGTTCCTATTAAAAAATTTTACCGTCAGATAATTATTCAACGATAAACAAAAAGGCAGAAATACTCTGCCTTTACCTTAAAATTATGAATTAATCATACATCCCTAATTTCTTCTCTAAATAGTGGATATTCGCACCACCTTTTTGGAAGTTTTCATCTTCAAGAATGAGTTCATGAAGTGGGATATTTGTTTTGATACCATCAATGATTGTCTCTGATAATGCATTTTGCATACGACGGATTGCGACATCACGCGTATCACCGTATGTGATTAATTTTGCGATCATAGAATCGTAGTGTGGTGGAACGGTATAACCAGCATATACATGAGAATCCCAACGAACCCCTAAACCACCTGGTGAGTGCAAGTGAGCAACTTTACCTGGCGATGGTAAGAATGTTTGGATCTTCTGCATTGATACGACATTCAATTGCATGACCTTTCACTTTGATATCTTCTTGTTTATAAGAAAGTGGTAAGCCAGCTGCAATACGCAATTGTTCTTTCACCAAATCTACACCGGTAATCATTTCTGTGACTGGATGCTCTACTTGAATACGAGTATTCATTTCGATGAAATAGAACTCACCATTTTCATACAAGAATTCAAATGTACCTGCACCGCGATAACCAATTTCGATACAAGCATTCGCACAGCGAGTGCCGATGTCACGACGAACTTCTTCTGTAATACCTGGTGCTGGAGCCTCTTCCACGACTTTTTGATGGCGACGTTGCATAGAACAATCGCGCTCTGCAAGATAAATTGCATTACCGTGTGTATCCGCTAAAACTTGAATTTCAACATGGCGTGGATTTTCTAAATATTTTTCCATATAAACCATGTCATTATTAAATGCTGCTTTTGCTTCAGCTTTTGTCATCGCAATTGATTCTTCAAGTGCATCTTCGCTACGAACAACACGCATACCACGACCACCGCCGCCGCCAGATGCTTTGATAATAATTGGATAACCAATACGTTTTGCAATTTCTTTATTTTTCGCGATATCGCTACCGACAGGACCATCAGAACCTGGTACACAAGGCACGCCCGCTTTTTTCATTGCTTTAATCGCAGAAACTTTATCACCCATTAAACGAATGACATCTGCTGTTGGACCGATAAAGATAAAACCAGAACGCTCTACTTGCTCTGCAAAATCCGCGTTTTCAGAAAGGAAGCCATAACCTGGGTGGATAGCATCTGCACCTGTTACTTCTGCCGCTGCAATAATAGCAGGAATATTCAAATAACTTTTTACAGATGGTGCTGGCCCGATACAAATCGTTTCATCCGCAAGTAATACGTGTTTTAAATCACGATCAGCGGTAGAGTGAACCGCCACAGTTTTAATGCCTAATTCTTTACAGGCACGTAAAATACGCAGTGCAATTTCACCACGGTTAGCAATCACAACTTTTTCTAACATAACAATTTCCACTTGTGTGAAAAATGGCGAGAAAGCTCGCCATTTCAGATTGATAGGGATTATTCGATAACGATCAATGGTTGATCAAATTCAACCGCTTCGCCATCATTTACTAAGATTGCTTTTACCACACCAGCTTTATCTGCTTCGATACGGTTCATCATTTTCATTGCTTCAACGATACAAAGTGCATCGCCTACTTTGACTGTTTGTCCCACTTCTACGAAAGCTTTCGCTTCTGGGCTTGGGCTACGGTAGAATGTCCCTACCATTGGTGAACGCACTTGGTGGCCAGAAATTTCAGCCGCTGGCACTTCAGCAGGCGCTGCTGCCGCTGGAGCAGCTGCAGGAGCCGCAACGGGTGCTACAGGCGCCGCTGCATATTGAATTGCAGCCGGTGCAACAGCTGGTGCCGCACGACTAATACGTACTGTACCTTCTTCTTCTTGCACTTCTAATTCAGTGATACCCGATTCTTCTACTAATTCAATCAGTTTTTTGATTTTACGAATGTCCATACGCTCTTCCTAAAAATATTAATGAATTTTCAACCGCACTTTCAAAATTCACTCCAAAGTGCGGTCATTTTGAAACCTGTTTTTTGTGTCGGCAAGATTACCGCAAAATCACGCAATTTGCGATAAATTTCTGCGAAAATCTGTAAATTTTATGCTTTTTTATTTAAAAAATCTAACGCGAATTGGAGAGCAAACTCATAGCCTTTCGCACCTAAGCCACAAATCACCCCTTCAGCCACATCACTAAAGTAAGAATGGTGACGGAATGGCTCGCGCTTATGTACATTAGACAAATGGATTTCAACAAAAGGAATTGACACAGCAAGCAACGCATCGCGCAATGCAACACTGGTATGCGTATAAGCTGCTGGGTTAATTAAAATAAAATCCACTTTCTGAAAACTTTGATGAATCTTATCGATTAACTTTTCTTCGCTATTTGCTTGAAAGCACTCCAAATTCACATCATGCTGCGCCGCAAGTTTTGCCACATTTTCTTCAATGGCAGACAACGAAAGCGAACCATAATGTTTCGGCTCTCTTGCGCCCAACATATTTAAGTTCGGGCCATTTAACAACAAAATATTGAATTTTTTTGACATTTTCACATCCTTTAACTTGTGCGAATTATAGCGATTTTTTGTGTAATGGTGGTCTTATCTCTAGACGATTTTGGTAATAAATTCTGAATTTAAATCAATTAGCGGTAAATCTGAGCCTGGCCACGCACGTAATACCTGATGTTGCATCAAATTTAACGTATCTAATCCTGGTGTTACATTGGGTGTATATTGTGCCGCAATACGAGCAAGTTGAGTCAATCCTAAGCTACTTTCAATACTCGAGCTAATCACTGCTTTTATGCCTAAGCTATGTGCTTGCGCAATCAACTTTTGACAATCTTGTAGCGAACCAACCAATGTTGGTTTAATTACAATGGCACTTAAGTGCGGTTCTTTTTCTAAAAGAAAATCTGGCTCACGTACACTTTCATCCCAAGCAATATTAATGCCTGTTTGAGCTGCAAACTGGCGGCTTTCTTCACGGGTTTTACAAGGTTCTTCCAAAAACTGAATACGTGAACGATGTTGTGGTTTTACTTTCTCCGCAAATTTTAACGCCTTTTCCAACGTCCATTGGCGATTCGCATCTAGACGTAATTGTAAATCAGGAATGGCTTCAAGAAACATATCCGTAATCAAGCCATCACGATTCGCTTCATACATACCGACTTTGATTTTAGCGACTTTGTCACCTGGCATTTGATTAAGTTCTGCATATAACTCATCAGGATCACCATAGCACAAAGGCGCGGTATGATAGTTACCTTCCTCATTTAAATAACGTTTCATCTCATCCATCGCCGTGCTAATACCGAAGGCAACAGAAGGATAACAGCCGTCAAGTGGAACTCTTGGTGCTTCGCAGCTTGCATGACACCAATTCGTCAGCCATTCAATGGCTTGCTCTTGCGCTTGTTCGATGGTTTCTTCACTAAACTCAGGTAAAGGTGCAATTTCCCCCCAGCCATCACGGCTGCAAGCTACACGCACAATCAAGCCTTCACGACGTTTTAAAAAACGTCCACGTAAAATTAACTGACTATCGACGGGAATAGAATAACGATAAAGATTAAATGATTTGGTTTCCATCTTATTCTCCTTGATGACAAAAGTGCGGTTAAAAATACACAGACTTTAACCGCACGCATTCTATTTAAAAGGCACTTGTTTCATAAATAATTTACGTTTTACTCTCATAAATTCGTTTATTATTCTTTCAAAGACTGAAAATTTCGTTTGATTTTCACAAACCGACTCTCTACCTTTTTGCAAACTACTTTCAAAAGGCTTATCCGGATTCACAACAAAATCTTGCACACAAATCCCTGGTGAAAGCTGAACCACTTTGTAATCCTTTAAATTCAAAAAATGCTCAAAGATAAGAGAATCAATGGCCACCTCAAGGGGTTTATTTTTTACCTGTTCGAGAAGATATTTAGCGCCTTTCGCTGTCACGGTATAACCCGCCGTTCCTGATTGCTTAAATGTTATGGGATAAATTTTTCTATTATACTTTGCAGGTCTAGGCGCGCGAAATACCATTCTTCCATTAGCTTCAAGCTTCAATACATCAATATCATCAGGCAAATAATCGACTTCTAACAGCTCTTTTGCATTCTCGCCTAAGTAAATATCATCTTCAAAAATATTGATATAATCCAAGTTCTTTTCTACTGCTAAATTCCATAGTGAGATATGACTTAACGCACAACCGATTTCCCCATCCCATAATTTAGCTTCTGAAGAGCGATCTAAAATAATATTAAATTTCTTTGCAACATCCTCAATACGATCTGGTGTCACTGCATCAAAAAATGAAAAAAGGATATTTTGCCGACCAAATTCTTGTTCAATATGTTTGCGACGTTTTGTTTCTCTGGTTAAGCTAATCACATAATTATGTTGTTTCACACAGGACATAAAATAATTCTAAAATATGAATAAGGATCGAGATATATCATGACAAGGCGGTTAAAAACACACTGATTTCTAACCGCACTTCTTATGATTAAAATTAAGGATTGCGTCTGAATTTGCTGAAGTCTGGTGCGCGTTTTTCGTTGAACGCGTTACGACCTTCTTGCCCTTCTTCAGTCATATAGAACAACATGGTTGCATTACCCGCGAGTTCTTGTAAACCTGATTGACCATCACAGTCTGCATTTAATGCGGCTTTCAAGCAACGTAATGCAATTGGGCTGTTACGTAACATTTCACGACACCAACGCACAGTTTCTTTTTCTAAATCAGCATAAGGCACGACAGTGTTCACTAAGCCCATATCTAATGCTTCTTGCGCATTATATTGACGGCATAAGAACCAAATTTCGCGTGCTTTTTTCTGACCAACTAAACGCGCCATATAGCTTGCACCCCAACCACCGTCAAATGAACCTACTTTAGGACCCGTTTGACCAAAAATCGCATTCTCTGCTGCAATGGTTAAATCACATAGCATATGAAGTACGTGGCCACCACCAATTGCATATCCAGCCACCATTGCTACCACTGGCTTTGGACAAGTACGAATATCACGTTGGAAATCCAATACATTTAAGTGATGTACACCGCTTTCATCTTTGTAACCGCCGTAGTCACCACGAATTTTTTGGTCACCACCAGAACAGAATGCTTTTTCGCCTTCACCGGTTAACACAATCACGCCAATTTTTTCATCGAAACGAGCGTTAGAAAATGCATGGATCATTTCTTTAACTGTTTGCGGACGAAATGCATTGCGCACTTCTGGACGATTAATGGTGATTTTTGCAATACCGTCAGTCGATTTGTGGAAACGAATATCAGTATAACCTTCGCTATGATCAACCCACTCAACTGGTGCATATAAAACATCATCTTTTGGATTTTGCATTGTTCTTTCCTTTATAAGTGTAAAAAGTGCGGTCATTATAGCGGAAGTTTTTTACTTCGGGAAAGAAAATCAATTATTGAATACTTTACAATTATGTCGTTGTTGTTAAAATTCCGCCATTCCAACTTTAGTAAGGAAATTTAAGTGAAAAAAATTATTTTTTTAAGCAGCATCATGTTATTAAATGCTTGTAGTTTATTCGGTACATCGCAATCATCAATCCCAGCAGAATTCGCACAGGCAGATTATCAGCTTTCTGATGTCAATGCGAAAAAATGGGCAATCACAAGCAAACAAGCCGAACAATGTATCTACCCGAATTTAACCCGTATTCAGCAACAACATTTTGCCAAAGAAGATAGCTACATTCATTCTCAATATGTCTTTTTCTATCCGTTAGAAAAAATCATCGGTGAAGACTATGTAAAAATGATTCAAAAAGATGAAAAATCGATGAATTACGCGACTTATCAATTTAAGAAATTCCGTACAGAAGTCGGTGATGTTGATGCATTAGAACCTAAAGCGTGTCAAATCTTGCGTACTCAGGCAAAAGAAGATTTGGATGTCGTGAAAGGTCAATATGTAAATGGTATGGTGGATGAAACGAAGAATGACGATGGTACATTGAAGAAAACGGGTGATGGCATTGCCACCAATCAGAACAAATTCTTCTTTGATATTATCAAATGGGGTTCAGCTCTTCTTCTCTAATTTTTTCATTATTTTCTATAAAAACAACGGCGTAAATATTTTTTACGCCGTTTTTGTATTCAGCGAAAACGATTACGATCAAAAAAAGCTTAGATTTTAAGTAAAAAAGCAAAATAGCCATTTAAATTAAAGTCATTTTCAGCTAGTCTAACTGGAAATATTTTTTACAAGGAGAAAACATCATGACAACGCTTTTTGATATCGCACAAAACTGGTTAAACCAAGATCCTGATGCTGAAACTCACGCAGAATTAACCGCACTTTTAACGGCGGCGAAAAATGGTGATGAAAAAGCACTTGCTGAATTACAAGCTCGCTTTAGTGACCGCTTACAATTTGGTACAGCTGGGCTTCGCGGACCTTTACAAGCAGGTTCTATGGGTATGAACCGTGTTTTAGTGGCGCAAGCAGCAGGCGGTTTAGCGGATTATTTAAAAGATTACGACAAACAGCCTTCTATCGTGATTGGTTACGATGGTCGTAAAAACTCTGATGTTTTCGCACGTGATACCGCTGAAATCATGGCGGGTGCAGGCGTGAAAGCTTACTTACTTCCACGTAAATTACCCACTCCAGTATTAGCTTACGCAATCCAATATTTTGACACCACTGCGGGTGTTATGGTTACCGCAAGCCACAACCCACCAGAAGATAACGGTTATAAAGTTTATTTAGGTAAAGCGAACGGCGGTGGCCAAATCGTTTCTCCTGCTGACAAAGATATTGCCGCATTAATCGATAAAGTAGCAGCAGGCAATGTAAAAGATTTACCACGTAGTCAAGATTATGTGGTGTTAGATGATGAAGTGGTTAATGCTTATATCGAAAAAACTGCCTCTCTTGCTAAAGAACCTAAAGCAGACATTAACTACGTTTATACCGCAATGCACGGTGTAGGCTATGAAGTATTAAGCAAAACCTTAACCAAAGCAGGTCTTCCACAACCTCACATTGTGGCAGAACAAGTATGGCCAGATGGCACATTCCCAACGGTAAACTTCCCTAACCCGGAAGAAAAAGGTGCATTAGATTTAGCGATTAAAGTAGCAAAAGAACACAATGCAGAATTCATTATTGCCAATGACCCAGATGCAGACCGCTTGGCAGTGGCTGTTCCAGATGCACAAGGTAACTGGAAGCCTTTACACGGCAACGTAGTAGGGTGTTTCTTAGGTTGGTATTTAGCAAAACAATACCATGCAAAAGGTGAGAAAGGCGTATTAGCGTGTTCTTTAGTGTCCTCTCCAGCGCTTGCTGAAATTGCGAAAAATACGGCTTCCAATCAGAAGAAACCTTAACCGGTTTCAAATACATCGGTAAAGTTCAAGGCTTATTATTCGGTTTCGAAGAAGCGCTTGGTTACTTAGTTGACCCAGATAAAGTACGCGATAAAGATGGTATTTCTGCGGCGATCGTATTCTTAGATTTAGTGCGTCACTTAAAAGCACAAGGCAAAACCTTAGCAGATTATGCAAATGACTTCACGCAAGAATTCGGTGCTTATGTAAGTGGTCAAATTTCTATCCGTGTAAGCGATTTATCTGAAATTGGTAAATTAATGGCCGCACTTCGTAACACACCGCCAGCTGAAGTAGGTGGTGTTAAAGTGGCACAATTCATCGACCACACTAAAACTGATCGTCAAAGCGACATCCTTGTATTCGTATTAGAAAACGGTAGCCGCTTAATCGTTCGTCCATCTGGTACTGAACCGAAAATCAAGTTCTATCTTGATGCTCGCGGTAAAGATCCAAAAGACGCGGATCAAGTTTTAGCACAATTTGATGAAGGCGTTCGTCAAATCCTTCGTCAAGATGCTTACGGCAAACAAGATTACTAATTGAGCAAACTATTAAATAATAAAAAACGCTAGGTTTGATGCCTAGCGTTTTATTTTTGCTTATTTCAATGCAAGTTGTAACTTGCCCTGATGTTTTTCCAATAAAGTCTCTGCTTGAGCACGATCTAATCCACTCAGAATCATCATAATCGCTAATTTCGCATTTTGATCAGCCTGCTTTAATGTCTCTTCTGCGAGTGCTTTATCACAATCCGTGGCTTGCATGACGATACGAATGGCACGAGCTTTAAGCTTTTCATTGCTTGCCTGAACATCCACCATTAAGTTTTGATAGCATTTACCCATTAAGATCATGGAAGCTGTCGTCAGCATATTAAGTACTAATTTTTGTGCCGTACCTGATTTTAAACGGCTCGAACCAGTCAGTACTTCTGGCCCCACTACCGTATCAATGGCAATATCCACAATATTCGCCATCGCTGAATTCGGATTACTTGCAATCGAAACCGTCGCTGAACCTAAACGTTTCGCATATTCCAATGCACCAATCACATAAGGTGTTCGTCCACTTGCGGCAATGCCAACCAATACATCTTTTGAGGAAAAGTGAATTGTTTGTAAGTCAACCACGGCTTGCGATTTACTGTCTTCCGCCCCTTCAATTGGGGATGACGCAATGCACGCTCACCGCCTGCAATAATACCTTTCACCATTTCAGGTGATACACCAAATGTTGGCGGGCATTCAGAAGCATCGAGTACGCCTAATCGACCACTGGTTCCAGCGCCAATATAGACTAATCGACCGCCTTGTTGAAATGCAGCAACGATACGTTCGACTGCTTGGGCAATTTGAGGTAAACATTTTTCAATTGCCAAAGGTACTTGTTTATCTTCCTGATTCATTAACTGCACAATTTCCAATGCAGACAAGCTATCCACATGCATGGAATTGGGATTCCGTTGTTCAGTAATTAAAGTTGAAAGGGTTTGTAATAAATTCTCTGCCATGGTTTATTCCTTTGGAAAAATCGCCCCTAAACTGACCGCACTTGTGGCGCCCGTCACACTCGGCAAATTCGCGGGTAAATTATGCATACGACGATAAGCCAACCAAGCAAAAGCCGCAGCCTCCACATAATCGATATCAAGTTTTAATTCAGTCGTCAGTTGAATACGCCAAGTTGGCAACGCCTGTTTTAAACCATTCATGACCGCCTGATTTTTAGCACCTCCGCCACAAACAAGCAATCTGCATGGTAATGTCGTCTGAATATTATGAAGGGCTAAAACAATACTTTGCACGGTAAATTCTGCCAAAGTGGCTTGCACATCTTGTGGTAAAAGTGCGGTCGTTTTTTCTGCTATTTTTTGAATTTTATTCTCTAACCAAGTTAGATTAAATAATTCACGCCCCGTGCTTTTCGGTGGTGGCAGTTGAAAGAAATCTTCATCTAATAATGCCGCTAACAAATCTGAATTCACTTGACCTGAAACCGCCCATTCACCATTTTTGTCGTAAGCTTTGCCTTGATGCTTTCGATCCATTGATCGAGCAAAGTATTACCCGTTCCCGTATCAAAGCCAATGATAGGCTGTTCGGGTATCAATAACGATACATTACTAATACCGCCAATATTCAGCACCACCGTTGCCCAGTGAGGATCAAAAAAGACCGCTTGATGAAAAGCGGGTACTAAAGGCGCCCCTTGTCCACCAAACGCCATATCTTTACGGCGCAAATCACCCACAACTGTAATGCCTGTTTTAGCGGCTAATAAATTCATATCACCGATTTGCATGGTAAACGGAAATTGACCTTTCGGAGAATGCCAAACGGTTTGCCCATGGCAGCCAATGGCTTCGATCTGTTCTGGCTTTAACTGGTGTTTACGTAAAAAATCATTTACGCAATCGGCATAAAGCAAGCCAAATTGATGATCGAGTTCACCCAGTGCTTGTAACGACGTTTCGCCCGATTGAATAAGTGCGGTCACTTTTTCGCGTAAATTTGCCGGCATCGGCGTAAAATTTGCTGCAATTAATTTGGTTTGATTCGATTGGATGTCAGTAAGGGCAATATCCACCCCGTCAAGACTGGTGCCCGACATAATGCCAAGATAATAAGTCATAGTGTTCAATTCGTGAGTTTTTCAGAATTATAGCGGATTTTAAAAAAATAAAAAAAGAGAGAACATTGCGGTTCTCTCTTCTCATCATAATGATGCTTATAAGTCATCAATGACTAAATCGTTTTTTAGCTATTGATGGAATAAGGTAATGGTTCAATTTTCAGAACAGTTCCATCTTCAGGTAAACGGAAATGCGTCTCTTCTTCTAAATCGTTATTCATCACCACGTGTAACCATAAAACGCCGTCAAAATTGACCGCACTTACGATCGTACCGGTTTTACGCCAAGCTGTTTCTAACTGCATTTCTATTTCGCTACCGATTTTCGGTGTAACCGTGGTTTCCCCCGAAAGCACATACATCGCACGTTTATTGGCGCCACGATATTTGGCTCGCGCAACAGTTTCTTGCCCGATATAACAGCCTTTTAGTAAAAAGAAATCGCTTGTTCAATCGCTTGTAGATTTAATGCCTGCGGGATAAATTCATTTTGTGTTTCCGCGCTCAAGCTTGGTAAGCCTGCTTGAATATCCGCACAAAGCCATTGTTTTTTTCATCACCATTAAAAGTGGCATCTAACGGTGTAGGATTGATCAAAAATTGCACGGTTTTCATCAATATCTAATTGAATCTGCGCGTGAATTCGACCGCACTTTTTCACCAATCAAGCCGACAATTTGCCAATCCAATACTTGGAAAGTGACTTTTGAAAACACCGCGTATTTTTTTAAATGATCGAGTGGAGCCAATAAAGCTTTCGGCATTAAAATCAAAAACTGCTCAGCTGAAAGCTTAATTAAGCGGAATAAGGAATTCATTTTGCCTTTAGGATCACAATGCGCTGTAAGCGTTGAAGCGCCTGCTGCTAAATGCACCACATCACAAGTTAATTGGCCTTGCAGATATTTCTCCGCATCCACGCCCGCCACTTCTACCAAATCATAGTGGTTTAATGAAATAAATATTGCCATGATTTTTCCTATTCAAGGTTTTGAATTTGCTCACGCATTTGTTCGATTAATACTTTCAACTCCACAGCAGAAGCGGTGATATCGGCATTAATAGACTTTGATGCTAAAGTGTTAGATTCACGATTCAGCTCTTGCATCATAAAGTCCAGTTTACGGCCCACTGCCCCGCCTTTTTTCAAGATATTATTGGTTTCTTTCACGTGCATTTGCAGACGATCTAATTCTTCCGCCACATCCACACGTTGCGCCAATAAAATCATTTCTTGTTCGACTCGTTGTGGATCAAGTTGAATCTTCGCTTCTTCAAAACGTTGCAATAGACGTTCACGCTGCCATTGTAAAACAGCCGGCATTTGTGACCGCACTTTTTCAGCTTCTACCGTAATACCATCAAGACGTTGTTGAATAATGGCTTGCAATTTTTCGCCTTCACGTCCACGCATTGCAATAAATTCCACCAACAACTCATCAAAAGCTGTCAACAAATCTTGACTGATAGCATCTAAATCTTGCTCAGCCGCTTCCACCACACCGGGATAACGCAATACATCCGTTAAATTGACTTCGCCCTCGCCAGCTTGCGACTTAATCCATTGTAAAGATTGGATAACTTGATTCGCTAATTCTTTATTTAAATTGAGCTCAGCCGCCGCTTGTTTTTTGCTATCAATACGCAATGAACATTCAATTTTACCGCGAGTGAGATTTTGACGAAGTTTCTCACGCAAAGCATTTTCCAAACCGCGAAATTGCTCTGGCAAGCGGAAAAAGTTTTCCAAATAACGTTGGTTAACCGAACGAATTTCCCAAACTGCATCGCCCCAATCCTTCTTGATTTCAAGGCGTGCAAAGGCTGTCATACTATAAATCATAAGCGCTCTCCTACTATTGTCTCTTGTCTTAATTGATTCGCTGGCTATTTTATCGGGAAAGTGCGGTCATTTCTACCGTACATTTTGTAGAAGAATTTTGTTTCTCCTACTTTACACACTGTAAAGATTAAAATACAATCATCGTAAATTTATTATTACAACCTAAGGAAGATAAAATGAACAAGACCGTGGGAAGTACCTTACTTGTTGCAGGAACCATGATTGGGGCGGGGATGTTGGCAATGCCACTGACCTCTGCAGGAATTGGCTTAACTGCAACTGTTTTCTTATTAATTGGCTTGTGGGCAGTGCTTACTTTCACCGCACTTTTATTCGTTGAACTGTATCAAACCGCTGACAGCGATGCAGGGATCGGCACTCTTGCTGCACAATATTTTGGTCAAGCAGGGCGAATTATTTCCACCGCGGTTTTAATTGTCTTCTTATATGCCTTAATTGCCGCTTACGTAAGTGGTGGTGGTTCCTTATTAATGGATTTACTCCCAGCCATGGGCGATAAAGACACCATGAACAAAATCGCGGTGCTTGTATTCACCATTTTCTTCGGTAGTTTTATTGTCATCGGCACCCACAGCGTGGATAAAATCAATCGCGTGTTATTCTTTGTGATGATTGCTGCTTTTATCTTAGTGCTCGCATTAATGTTACCAAATATCAAATTTGATAACTTAATGGCGATGCCAATTGATAACGCTTTAATTATTTCTGCAAGCCCTGTATTTTTCACGGCATTTGGTTTCCATGGTTCCATTCCAAGTTTAAATAAATACTTAGACGGTAATGTGAAATCCTTACGCATTGCGATTTTAGTGGGTTCTGGCATCACGTTATTTGCTTACTTTTTATGGCAGCTTTCTACGCACGGCTTACTCAGCCAAAATGAGTTTTTACAAATTTTACGTGAAGACGCCACGTTAAATGGCTTGGTGAAAGCAACCTTAGAAATCACCCAAAGCCCAATTATTGCGAATGCGGTAAAAACCTTCTCCACTTTAGCATTGGTCACTTCATTCTTAGGGGTGGCATTAGGTTTATTAGAATGTATCGAAGACTTACTCAAACAATCTTTTGATATTCATGCAGGGCGTATTTCATTAGGTTTAATGACCTTTATTCCCCCAGTGCTTTTCTCCCTTTTCTATCCGGAAGGTTTTATTCTCGCTCTGGGTTATGCTGGTCAAATGTTCGCGTTCTACGCAGTGGTTTTACCGGTAGCATTAGTTTGGAAAGCACGTGCGATTCATCCTAACTTGCCATACAGAGTATGGGGCGGTAAAGCATTGTTAGTACTTGTATTGGTGCTTGGGGTGATTATTACTTCAATTCCTTTTGCCATCCGAGCGGGTTATTTACCTTTTGTTGTCGGTTAAAATGAGCGAAAAAAAGACCGCACTTTTAAGGTGCGGTCTCTTTTATTTGTTTTCATATGAATGTGCCACTAACTGACCATTCAAGTATTCGCCAATATACACTTGCTCAATCGTCAGGTTCTGTTTTTCTAACTCAGCTTTAACCCATTCTTCATCACGATCAATAATTTCTAAAACATCATCATCTAATTGTCCATCAATAATTAATGGATAACGTAAATCATCATCACCGTATCGAATAATCGAAAGTTGTCCATTTTGTTCAAATACCGCACGTTTAACCGTTTTGATTTCATAAATACCGGCAGCACGTAACTTAAACATGAGGTCATTAGCAGTAATACTGTTTTTCATACATTCAGCAGTTTTTACCTTGCCGTTTGAAATCACCCAAACAGGTTTACCATCAATCAACGATTTAACTAATTTGTTATGATTTGATAAAACGGAGGGTAAAAACCAATAATGTCCAAAGCACGAGCACGAGAGAGAACTGGAATACCCCAATACTATCGCTATAAATCACACCACCAATAATGCCACCTAGCACATAGTTTTGTACCTGATCCATCGCGGAAGTCGGTGCAAGGTTACCTTTTCCCATTAAGTTAATTTGGAGTACGAGTCCAACAATACCTATGGCCAATTTTAAGCCTAATAATGTGTAGCCATCCATTATTTATTCTCCTTATCAATCACAGTAACATTAGGGTTTACTAAGTTAATTGGGGATAACGTATACGCTGAAAAATCATTATTAAAATGGACTTCGAAATACTGATCCCGAATATTTAAAATCATGCCGTTCGTTAATGTACGGCTATTGGTACGAATATCTTCTTTCTGTAAATTTTGACTATCTTTCACCGAATTTAAAAATGTCACCACGCTAGAGATATCAGCTGCATAGACTTCATTTCGCTCATATTGCTTATATTGCACACCAAGCAAGAAAATAATTAATAAAAGAAAGATAATACTGAGATCGCGATATTTGGTTTGTAACCGATGACGTAAATATAAGCTTGTCACCACAAGCAATGCACCTAACGAGACAAAAATGGCGATATATTTAAAATAACCTTCAAAAGACATCGCATTTTCTAAAAAAGCAAAAGAGAAAAAAGTCATTTGTCATTCCTAATTTTAAAGAGAAAAACAGGTTACTACTGTAGCACAACGAAAACTGACTAGCTATTTTTGTCACAGAAATTAAATTCGTTTTTCCGAAAAATCCCTTTTATAATGACCGCACTTTTGAAACAAAAAGAGAAAAATATGAAAGCAATTCAGCCCGAAGATCAGGGATATTGGCTATTCACCAAAGGATCGATGCTTTATTGGCAGGAAAATGATCTGCCTTTTGGAACAGCAAAGGAACTCGGCCTCACAACACAAAAAGCAATGTTGCTCGGGAAATGGAAATCACAACCTTTATGGCTTGTGGCAGAAAATGATCAAGATGAACGAGAATACCTTTCCTTACGGAGTTTGTTGTCATTGCCGACTGAAGATTTTCATTTATTAAGCCGAGGTGTGGAAATCAATCATTTTTTGAAAACCCACCAATTCTGCGGAAAGTGCGGTCAAAAAGCGGAACAAACTCACGATGAGCTAGCGGTTCAATGCACAAGTTGTGGCTATCGTACTTACCCAGTTATTTGCCCTTCGATTATTGTCGCCGTTCGCCGTGGCACAGAGATTTTATTAGCCAACCATAAACGCCATTACACGCCAGGCAAAGCAGGTATTTACACCACGCTAGCCGGTTTTGTAGAAGTGGGTGAAACCTTCGAAAATGCGGTTCGTCGCGAAGTCTTGAAGAAACGGGTATTCGCGTGAAGAATATTCGCTATTTCGGGAGCCAACCTTGGGCATTCCCTAATTCACAAATGGTGGGCTTTTTAGCTGATTACGACAGCGGGGAAATTCAACTGCAAGAAACAGAACTGCATGATGCACAATGGTTTTCTAGCGCTGCCCCCTTGCCAGAATTACCGCCAACAGGTACTATCGCACTCAAATTAATTAATGCTACGCTTGAGCTTTGCAAAGCGGAACAAAATAAATAAAGGAAAGTCCATGTCTGAATTAAAAAATGATCGTTATTTAAAAGCCTTATTACGTGAACCAGTGGATATGACCCCCGTATGGATGATGCGCCAAGCGGGACGCTATTTGCCTGAATATAAAGCAACACGTGCAGAAGCAGGCGATTTTATGTCTCTTTGCCGCAATGCGGATTTAGCTTGTGAAGTTACCTTACAGCCACTTCGTCGCTATGCTTTAGATGCAGCTATTTTATTTTCAGATATTCTGACTATTCCTGATGCGATGGGCTTAGGCTTAAGTTTTGGTGCAGGTGAAGGCCCGAAATTTGCCCGTCCAATTGAAAACAAAAGTGCGGTCGAAAATTTACCCATTCCTGACCCTGAAGGTGAACTTCAATATGTGATGAATGCTGTGCGCACAATTCGTCGTGAACTAAAAGGTGAAGTGCCATTGATTGGTTTCTCTGGTAGCCCGTGGACTCTAGCGACTTATATGGTTGAAGGTGGCAGCAGCAAAACCTTCAATAAAATCAAAAAAATGATGTATGCCGAACCGCAAACTTTGCATCTTTTATTAGATAAAGTGGCGGATTCCGTGATTTTATACTTAAACGCACAAATCAAAGCTGGCGCACAAGCGGTCATGGTATTTGATACTTGGGGCGGTGTGTTAGGTCATCGTGAATATTTAGACTTCTCTCTGCAATATATGCACAAATCGTTGATGGTTTAATCCGTGAACATGATGGTCGTAAAGTGCCGGTGACTTTATTTACCAAAGGCGGCGGTTTATGGTTAGAAGCCATGGCGAATACAGGCTGTGATGCGCTCGGATTAGACTGGACAGTTAATTTAGCGGATGCGAAAGCACGCGTAGGCCATAAAGTGGCACTACAAGGCAATATGGATCCAAGCGTGTTATATGCCCCGGCGGAACGTATTGAGCAAGAAGTGCGGTCAATTTTAGCTGATTTTGGTCAAGGCAGCGGACATGTATTTAATTTAGGTCATGGTATTCACCAAGATGTGCCGGAAAGCGCACCAAAAATCTTCGTGGATGCGATTCATGAGTTCTCTAAAGCCTATCATAAATAAGTGAGAAAAAAATGCGAAATCCGATTCACAAGCGTCTCGAAAATCTTGAAAGCTGGCAACATCTAACCTTTATGGCTTGCTTATGCGAACGCATGGCACCGAACTTTGCCCTGTTTTGTCAAATGACCGAACAGGAGCAAGCAGAAAAGACCTATCACAACATTTTAAATTTAGTGTGGGAGTTTCTAACGGTTAAAGGGGCGAAAATCAATTTCGAGAACCAATTAGAGAAGCTTGAAGAAATTATTCCTGATGTGAATGATTACGACTTCTTTGGTGTGGTGCCAGCCCTTGATGCTTGTGAAGCGCTAGGTGAATTGTTGCATGCCATTATCGCAGGCGAAACACTCGAAAAAGCGATTCAAATCAGCCAAATTTCATTAGGTACCGTTTGTTCATTATTAGAAACACACGAAGATCGTGATCTTTCTGAGACTGAACTGAAAAGCCGTGAAGAAATTGAAGAAGAACTTGACCTTCAATGGCAAATCTATCGCTTACTCAAAGCCTGTGAAAAACGTGATGTTGACTTGATTTTATCACTTCGAAACGAGATAAAACAGGAGGGAATCTCCAATATTGGTATAAATTGAGCAATAACGTGAGATTTGTCACAATTTTTGCAAATCGGGCTTTTATTTCCTGCTCAGTTGGATTAGACTTTGCCAAGCCGTAGCAGCTAAAAGCTACGCTTATTTGAATAGAATCAATTTTAATTTAACAGAAGGTACAAATTTATGAACAAAACAGATTTAATCGATGCAATTGCAAGTGCAGCTGAATTAAACAAAAAACAAGCTAAAGCTGCATTAGAAGCTACTTTAGCTGCTATCACTGGTAGCCTTAAAAAAGGTGAACCTGTACAATTAATCGGTTTCGGTACATTCAAAGTGAACAAGCGTGCAGCACGTACTGGCCGTAACCCACAAACTGGTGCAGAAATCAAAATCGCAGCATCTAAAGTTCCAGCTTTCGTATCTGGTAAAGCATTAAAAGACGCAATCAAATAATTGGTCTTAAAACGAATTTTAATTGAACCCTGCTTTGTCAGGGTTTTTTGTTGCCTAAATTTTAGCTTTACAATCATCATTTTGTCGATATAATTCCGAACCGAAACTTATTACGGGATATAAATAATGAAACGAAACATTCAACACCGAAATACCCAACAGCGCAGACATGCCATCATGCAACTGCTGCAAGAACAAGGTGAAGTCAGTGTAGAACAGCTAGTACAATTATTTGACACTTCTGAAGTGACGATTCGAAAAGATCTCACTGCATTAGAAAGTAATGGTTTCCTTCTTCGTAAATACGGTGGTGCCATTTTAATGCCACAAGAAATCATCGAAGAAGAACAAGATGATGAACTTTCGCAACGAAAGTTAGTCTTAGCAAAAGCAGCCGCAGAACGTATTCGTGATCACAATCGCATTATTGTAGATAGTGGCAGCACAACTGCTGCATTGATTAAACAACTTAATCGCAAGCAAGGCTTAGTTGTGATGACGAATTCGCTTTCTGTGGCCACCGCATTACGTTCACTCGAAAATGAACCGACGCTCTTAATGACAGGAGGCACTTGGGACACGCGTTCTGAATCCTTCCAAGGCAATATTGCCGAGCAAGTGCTACGTTCTTATGATTTTGACCAATTATTTATTGGTGCCGATGGCATTGATTTAGAACGTGGTACAACGACATTTAATGAGTTGGTTCGCTTAAGCCAAGTGATGGCTGAAGTGTCTCGTGAAGTGATTGTGATGGTGGAATCACAAAAAATTGGCAGAAAAATGCCAAATGTGGAATTAACCTGGCAGCAAATTGATGTGCTTATTACCGATAACAAATTATCTCAGGATGATAAAGACGCCATAATGGCGCAAGGCGTAGAAGTAATTTGTGTAGATGTGGCATAAAGTGCGGTCAGAAAAATAAGACTTTTAATTTTAGTAAATAAGGAAAAACTATGTGTGGTATTGTTGGTGCGGTAGCACAACGTGATGTAGCAGAAATTTTAATTAATGGTTTACACCGCTTAGAGTATCGTGGTTATGACTCTGCAGGTGTTGCTGTCGTGGATCCAAACCATGAATTACACCGCGTACGCTGCTTAGGTAAAGTAAAAGCCCTTGATGAAGCCGTTGCAGTAAAACCATTAATCGGTGGTACAGGGATTGCGCACACGCGTTGGGCAACCCATGGTGAACCATCTGAAGCCAATGCTCACCCGCATACTTCGGGTAACTTTGCTGTCGTACATAACGGCATTATCGAAAATCACGAAGAATTACGTGAATTGCTTAAATCTCGTGGTTATGTGTTTAATTCTCAAACTGATACCGAAGTAATTGCTCACCTTGTTGAATGGGAAATGCGTACAGCCTCTACTCTGCTTGAAGCGGTACAAAAAACCGTAAAACAACTTACCGGTGCATACGGTATGGTAGTATTAGATCGTGAGCATCCAGAACATTTAGTGGCTGCACGTTCAGGCAGCCCATTAGTAATTGGTTTAGGGATTGGTGAAAATTTCCTGGCATCTGACCAACTCGCGTTATTAAGCGTGACTCGTCGTTTCATCTACTTAGAAGAAGGCGACATTGCAGAAATTACACGTCGTACCGTGGATATTTACGATGCGAATGGTCAAAAAGTAGAACGTGAAGTGCACGAATCTAACCTTGAAAATGATGCAGCAGAAAAAGGCAAATTCCGCCATTTCATGCAAAAGGAAATCTATGAGCAACCAAATGCATTAATCAACACCATGGAAGGACGTATCCTTCATAACAACGTGATTGTGGATGCTATTGGTAATGGCGCAGCTGAAATTTTAGAAAAAGTTGAACACATTCAAATTGTGGCTTGTGGTACCTCTTATAATGCAGGGATGACTGCTCGTTACTGGTTTGAAGCACTTGCTGGCGTGAGCTGTGATGTGGAAATCGCGTCTGAATTCCGCTATCGCAAATTTGTCACTCGCCCAAATAGCTTGTTAGTGACTATCTCTCAATCAGGTGAAACAGCGGATACTCTTGCAGCACTTCGTCTTGCAAAAGAAAAAGGTTACATGGCAGCCTTAACGATCTGTAACGTATCAAGTTCATCTTTAGTACGCGAATCTGATCTTGCATTCATGACACGTGCTGGCGTTGAAGTCGGTGTGGCATCAACTAAAGCTTTTACCACTCAGTTGGCTGCATTATTAATGTTAGTGACTGCAATCGGTAAAGTAAAAGGCAATATCTCAAACGAACAAGAAGTGGAAATTGTAAAAGCGTTACAATCACTTCCGGCTGAAGTTGAAAAAGCCCTTGCCTTTGATAAAGACATCGAAACATTAGCAGAAGACTTCGCAGAGAAAAACCATGCACTTTTCTTAGGTCGTGGTGAGTTCTACCCTATCGCAATGGAAGCTTCATTGAAATTAAAAGAAATTTCTTATATCCATGCTGAAGCTTATGCGGCAGGTGAATTAAACACGGTCCATTAGCCTTAATCGATGCAGACATGCCGGTTATCGTGGTCGCACCAAATAATGAATTACTTGAAAAAGTGAAATCAAACATTGAAGAGGTACGTGCTCGTGGTGGTCAGCTTTATGTGTTCGCTGATAAAGAAGCAGGCTTCACACCAAGCGAAGGCATGAAAATTATCACCATGCCAAAAGTGAATGAAATTATTGCACCAATTTTCTATACCGTTCCAATGCAATTATTGTCATACCACGTGGCATTAATTAAAGGAACCGACGTGGATCAACCTCGTAACTTAGCAAAATCGGTAACCGTAGAATAAAGTGCGGTTGAAAATCAGCATGTTTTAATACAAAAAAGCACAGGTTTAATCCTGTGCTTTTTGTTTAAATAAACCGATAACCGTTTTCTGTTACTTCCAGAATTGAGGCATAATCCTTTCGCCAATCGCCTAACACAATTCGCGTGTACCCTTTTTCCTGATGGATGGCTTCTCGATGCGTATGACCGTGAATTAACCGATTAACGCCAAATTCTTTTACGGTTTGTGCCGTAAACGCTAAATTCACATCCATGATATCCAGTGACTTATATTGCTTATCTTGTTTACTCTTCGCGCGAATTTTCTCTGCGATTTTTAACCGCACTTTTAGGGGCAAACATAAAAACAGCCTTTGTCGCCAATTTTGATGCACTTTTCGGCGAAATTGCTGATATTTCACATCATCAACACATAAGGTATCGCCATGACAAATTAAGGTTTTCACACCATAAAGATCAATACAACGATAATCCGGCAAAAGCGTTAAACCACAATCTTGTGCAAATTTTTTTCCTATCAAAAAATCCCGATTACCATGAATAAAATAACAAGCAATGCCTTTTTCTGTCAGGTTTTTAATCAACTGTTTGACTTGTGAAATTAAAGGGGATATTTCATCATCACCAATCCAAAAATCAAAAAGATCCCCCAAAATATAAACCGCTTGGGCTTCTTGTGCTTTGTTTTGCATAAAATCGTTAAAAAGTGCGGTTAATTCTGGATGGGTTTCGCTCAAATGAAGATCTGCAATAAAATAAATGGGTTTCATAACTATTCCGTCATTTTTTTCATTAGATTAGCACACATTTTTGTGTAATTTGCTATACTTTCCAAAAATTTTAATTAGGTATTTTCTATGTTAAAAATCGCCAGAATTCTCATCGTTGCACTTTGTTGTATTTTAATTTGTGTGCTCGGTACGATCTATTCCTTTATTCGTTTTAAAAATCCAAGCAATGTGGGCGTTATGGCTCGCTGGTTTGGCCGCTTATACCCTTTATTTGGCTTAGAAGTAGAACACCGTTTTCCACAAAATAAAGAGAATATGCCGCGTTGTATTTATATCGGTAACCACCAAAATAATTTCGATATGCTAACCATCTCTTACATGGTACTCCCTCGCACAGTGAGTGTGGGTAAAAAAAGCCTAATTTGGGTTCCTTTCTTCGGTATTTTATATTGGGTAACCGGCAATATTTTCTTGGATCGTGAAAATCGTTCTAAAGCACACAGCACCATGACGGAACTTGCTCGTCGTATCAATAAAGACAACCTGTCAATTTGGATGTTCCCTGAAGGCACTCGTAGCCGTGGTCGAGGCTTATTGCCATTTAAAACAGGTGCATTCCATGCAGCAATTGCGGCAGGTGTGCCAATCGTGCCCGTTGTGTGCTCGACGACGCATAACAAAATTGATTTAAATCGTTGGGATAACGGTAAAGTGATTTGTGAAATGATGGACCCGATTGATGTGTCATCCTACACAAAAGACAATGTCCGCGAACTTGCTACTTACTGCCACGATTTGATGGAAAAACGCATCACTGAACTCGATGCTGAAATTGCACAAGGAAAATAATATGTTGCGTCTTTCTCGTCGCCAATTATTAAAAACTACCGCAATTTCAACCGCACTTGCTGCCACACCTCAATCGGTATTGGCAGCGTCTCGTGAAAAATTAACCATTCCGCCGTTGATGGAAGTGAAACGTGGTCGTCCAATTATTCTTAATATGGAAGAAACCGGCTACAAATTAGATGGTTCCCATAGTGTCAGTGTGTGGGGTTTTAACGGCAATTATCTTGGCCCCACTATTCGCATCAAATCGGGTTCTTTTGCAAAACTCAATTATCACAACAATTTGCCACAAAGTATTGCCCTCTCCATTCAAGGATTGCAAGCCAGTGGCGAATTATTTGGCGGCGCCGCAAAAGTCCTCAAAAAAGGAGAATCTTGGGCCCCAATCATTCCAATTGACCAACCTGCCGCGACTTGCTGGTATCGTTCTGCCACTCTTGCGAACTCGGCTTATCAAACCTATCGCGGCATTGTGGGGATGTGGTTAATTGAAGATGATCAAAGCCTAAAATCACAACTTCCTCATAAATATGGCGTGGACGATATTCCATTAATCTTACAAGACATGGAATTTAACGGCGACGGATTACAATTATTCAAGCAAAATCAACCGCACTTTGTCGGTAATCGTCTTCTCGTTAATGGACAAGAAGCGCCTTATCTTGACGTTCCTCGTGGCTGGGTGCGTTTGCGTTTGCTCAATGCTTCATTAGCAAGAGCCTATGATCTGCGTTTAGATAACGAACAAGACATGTTGCTCATTGCGAGAGATTTAGGTTTTTTACCTCAAGGTAAAGCGATTAACTCTCTCATTCTTGCACCAGGTGAACGTGCCGAAGTGTTAATCAATTTAAGCGAAGGAGAAGGTGTATCGCTTATCTCTGGCGCTAAACGTGGTATTTTTGACAAAAATCAAAAAAATGTGTTCAGTTCAGGTAATGATTTTGCAGATAACACCGTTTTAGAACTTCGTCCACAAGGTGATATCTCCGCATTCAGTAAAAAAATGAATGAGCAATTTAATACTGATGCCACGGCTATGCTAGAAAGTAAAATCGTCCAAGAACGCACCTTTGAATTGGATGTGACAAATGGTCTAATCAACAAACAACGCTTTGACCCGCGTCGTGTTGATGTTTTGGCTAAAGTAGGTACTGTCGAACGTTGGATTATCAACAGCTCGCTGCCTGTGGGTTTCACCATTCAAGGGGCTAAATTTGTTATTGAAAGCCAAGATAATGTCAGGGTCGATGCGTCGGAACTTGCCTGGAAAGACACGGTTTGGGTGAAAAAGAAAGTACAAATTTTAGTAAAATTTGAACAACCTTCGTCAAATACCCATCCCTTCTTATTTGGATCATCCAATTTAATGCTGGCAGATATGGGCTGCCTTGGTATAATGCTTGTTCAATAAAATAATCATATAAAAGGAATCTAACATGAAAAAAATCTTCACATTCGCTTTAATTACAACTTTATTTTCAGCAGGCGCATTCGCTGCAGCACCAAAATCAAAAGATACGACTAAAGATACTGCAAATGAGCCTACTATCTATCTTTCTGTTTTTGATAGAACGAATGAGCCCGCACCATCACCTGATTTACACAAAAAAGAGATGTCTCGCTCAAAAAAAACAGAGAAAGTATGTTGGGTAGCAACAGGTAATTTTGGTAAAAAGGCGACAGTAAGCGAAACTTTTAAGGCTCAAGCTAAAATTGAATTTACAAGCATAATTGAAAATGCCAAAGTCGTTTCATCACCGAATAAAAAGCTCCATACCATCACCTATACCAGACCTACTATTGATAATGGTAAGTATATGATGAACTGCTGGGCGTTCGACCGCAGAGATCCAATCGGCAAATATGTACTGACGGTAAAAATTGGTAAACACGAATTTGAAAAACAAGTTTTCTACGTCACTGAATAGCCAAAAACAAGCTTAAAAATAGCCGCACTTATCAATAAAGAAATAAGAAAAAGAGAGTCTGTTAATGCCTCAAAGAACTGATAAAAAAACGATCTGCTTGAATATGATTGTGAAAAATGAAGCAGCTATCATCCGAGATACATTAGAGAACATTATTGCTCATATTCCATTAGATTATTATGTCATTAGTGATACTGGCTCTGATGATAATACCGCAGAAATTATCGAACAGTTCTTTGCTGAAAAAGGCATTAAAGGCGAAATTCATCACGATAAATGGGTTAACTTTGCCCATAATCGAAACTGTGCTCTACAACATGCACAAGGAAAAACAGATTATGTATTAATCTTTGATGCTGATGACCGCTTTGAGGGAACTTTTGAATTACCTGAAGAACTGACGAGTGACCGCTATTATTTCCGCATGGCAAATAGTGTAACGGGTGCAAATGTTTATTTCCGTACGCTTATGTTTCGTAATGATGGGTCATTCTATTGGCGTGGCGTACTGCATGAATTTGTCGAACAACGTAAAAAAACCGTTGTGGAGCAAAAAATCTTTGGTGATTATTATGTGATTAGTGGTCGATTTGGGGCGCGTAGCAACAATCCACAAATATTTCCAAGATGCTCAAGTGTTAGAAAAGGCCTTCTATTCACCTGAAGATGAAGATTTGAAAGATCGCTATGCGTTTTACACTGCACAATCCTATCGTGATGCTGATATGTATGAAAAAGCCATTGAATGGTATGCAATTCGAGCTAATCTAGGCGGATGGTATGAAGAAGTCTATCATTCACTGCTACAAATTAGTTTATTAAAAATTGAATTAAATGCGCCACTAGATGAGGTACAACGTTTATTACTTGCCACGTATGAATATCGTCCACAACGCGCTGAAAGTCTTTATCATTTAGCTCGCCAACTGCGCTACCATAATAAAGCCAAACAGGCTTATATTTATGCAACTGTAGCAGCAAATATTCCACTGAATAAAGATATTCTTTTTGTCGATCACTCAGTTTATGAATGGAAAGCTAAAGAGGAACTTGCTATGAGCGCTAATTCCGTGGGCAATTATCAACTTTGCCATGATCTTTGCGTCGAATTATTATTTAATCCAGCGGTACCAGAATCAAACAGAAAACTGTTACTAGACAATTTGATGTTTGCAAAAGAGCACCTTTAAAAAACATTAGCCGTTTAATAATAAGGTAAATGGATATGAGTAAAAAACTGGTTGGCTTAAGTATGGTGCGTAATGAAAGTGATATCATTGAAACTTTATTCGACATAATTTAACCTTATTAAATGAGTTGCATGTTGTCGATCATAATAGTAGTGATAATACACGGGAGATTCTCACACTCTTGAAACAAGAAGGATTACCAATTCATATTTATCACTATAATGAATTAGAATTTGCCCCTGAACGCGTATTAAATCATATGATGCAGCATATTCTCAATAATGATGCTGACATTGATTATATTTTTCCACTTGATGCCGATGAGTTCATTTATTGCCCTTCCCGTGAGAAATTGAACGCTTTTCTTACTCTTATTCCTCAAAATCGCGTAGGCATGTACACATGGCGAGGCTATCTACCGCATTCCACCGAATATGACCCTGATTTTATTTTTCATTTTACCGATCAACGGAAAGAAGAAATTCTCACCCCAAAAGTCATTATTCCACGAACGATTGCAGAAACCTGTATATTAACTATAGGTAGTCATTCCGTACGAGATAAAGAGGGCAAAGAAGTTCAAAGTATCGTATTTATTGGTTCAAATAACCAACAATTCTATTATTGGTTCATTAATCGATTCAATGCAGAATTTATTGAAACGAATGATTTATGGTTGGGGCACTACCCTATTCGGTCAACAGCTCAGCAAATTAAAAAAGTCTTGGAAAAATCTATCACGATGGTGATGGAGAAAAAGGGATATCGTGATTCAGCTTGGGAAAATCAATTACGTGATTTACTCGCTCATAATCTTGACATATCACTTGATGAACTCCGCCTAATTGCCTATAACTATCGTGCATCTGATGAGAAACAAATACAAATTGCTTGCCAACAACCTCTGCGCTCCACGAAATTGGCATTGAAATATCAACATCTAATAAATAACGATCCACTTCCTGTACTCGCAAAACTCATCCTCGACCTTGCTGAGAAATTGCGCTAGTTATCTAGAATTAAGATCAAACTATAAAATTTTATTCGGTTGCATAATAAGATAAGACCAATCTAGATGGCGGAAAAACCAATATTTTTCACGTTCAAATAATGTCGGGTTATGATTATCCCAAGGCTTATGCTTTGCAGCATAATGGATAATAAGAGGTGGAATATTGAGATTAACTTGAGTAATACCACGCTCCCGTTTAATTTTTTCAATATATTGCACCTGAGCATTTTCAGTAAAACTATAATATTTTGCCTTTTCTCGTAAAACGATATTCAAAATACATTGATCCCCATATAGCACCAGGTCACCATACTCTTCAACAGTTTGCAATAAAGTATTAACTAAACCTTCATTTCTCCACTTAGCACAATCAATCAGTAGAACGCCGCTATTAAAATAATTTCTGGAAACTGATGCATCTAAATAAGGAAACGGAAAGTGTTCCCCCATCCCATAATCCTTCACTACACCAACAGGTGCGCCATTAAGATCGCTATAATAAAAATCAGATAATGAACCATTCACAATAATATCTGAATCTAAATACAAAACACGATCCTGATTAATAAGTTTTGGGATCATAAGACGGTAATAACTACTCGATGAAGAGATATGTTCTAGCGTCTTATAATCTTTAAAAATATCGTCAGAAATACGAATAGAAAATAGATTATAACCCATTTTCTCTAATTTAAATTGAATACCCTCAAACCATTCTTGTGGAATATCATTATGCAAGACATAAAAGTTTACATTCTTATTATAGTAGCAAATGGATTTTAGCAACGCTTCCAAATGGGGGGTATATTTTGCATCAATCGCAAATGCAATATTAATTTTTTCTGAAGTGGTCATTTAGGTTACATATCCTTAAGTTTGTCTAATTAATCACAAAACTATTTTTTAGAAATGTTATTGTGTGCTCATTCTATCCCATTTCATCCTTAATTTGGTACAAATAAAAAACCCAGCCGAAGCTGGGTTTTTATCTATATTAATGGAAAGTTAAATTACCATTGGTAACCTACACCCACAGAGCCACCTACGTCGCCTTGGGTATTTGCGTTACCTTGAAGTTTGAAGATAACTTTACCATTGTCGCTTGAGCGTGAGTAACCTACTGCCACAGCGCTTTCACCTTTGAAAGTACCTGCAGAAGCGGCAACCATTGATTTACCTGGGATGTAAACTTGTGGTAAACCTGCTGCTGCGTTAGCACCTGCGATACCGCCGCGAGCTTCTTTACGTACGCCATCAATGCGGTTGTTAACGTTGGTGATGTTGCTACGTAATTGTGAAACGTTTACAGCATCAGTATCTTTAACACCCGGAGCAACATTTTGGATAGTCTTGTTGCCTGCATCGATACCGTCTTGGTTAATGGTTACTGGACCTGCTTTAAGTTCATTTGTTGTTACGCTATTAACAGTTACATCTGGGTTCAGACTTACTTTTAACGCGTCGCCATCTTTCTTAACAAAGATGTTTTGAACTTCTTTCTCAACAGTTTTACCAGTTTGTTTATCGTAAACTTTAACCTTAGTACCTGCATCACCTTTAATCTGAATTGTGTTATTCAGTTTCTTCGTGATTGTGCCTTGGCTTGAACCAGTTTCATCAACTAAACCAAATGTACCGTCGGCATCTTTACCATCTCTACCATCTTTACCATTTCTAATGGTTGTGACAGTTTGTTTACCGTTACCATCTACGATAGTTACAGTATGAGTACCGTTACCGTTGTCTTTAACTTCAGCTTGTGCATTCTTACCGTCTACACCGTCATTTACGATAGTTGAAGTAGTTTTACCATCTCCATCTACGATAGTTACAGTATGAGTACCGTTACCGTTGTCTTTAACGTCAGCTTTAGCATTCTTACCGTCTGCACCATCGTTCACAACAGTAGTAGTTGTTTTACCATCTCCATCCACGATAGTTACAGTATGAGTACCATTACCGTTGTCTTTAACGTCAGCTTTAGCATTCTTACCGTTTGCACCAGTATCACCTTTCGCACCAGTTGCACCGTCTTTCACGATTGTAGTAGTGGTATTACCTTTACCATCCACAACTGTTACTGTGTGAGTACCATTGCCATTGTCTTTAACATCAGCTTTAGCATCTTTACCATCATTCACGATAGTTGAAGTTGTTTTACCATCTCCATCTACGATAGTTACTGTATGAGTACCATTGCCGTTGTCTTTAACGTCAGCTTTAGCATTCTTACCGTCTACACCATCGTTCACGATAGTTGAAGTTGTTTTACCATCTCCATCTACGATAGTTACTGTATGAGTACCATTGCCGTTGTCTTTAACGTCAGCTTTAGCATTCTTACCGTCTGCACCATCGTTCACAACAGTAGTAGTAGTTTTACCATCTCCATCTACGATAGTTACAGTATGAGTACCGTTGCCGTTGTCTTTAACGTCAGCTTTAGCATTCTTACCGTTTGCACCAGTATCACCTTTCGCACCAGTTGCACCTGTATCACCTTTCGCACCAGCTGCACCAGTTGCACCGTCTTTCACGACTGTAGTGGTGGTATTACCTTTACCATCTACGATAGTCACAGTATGAGTACCGTTACCGTTGTCTACAACTTTAGCTTCTGAGTCTTTACCATCTTTACCATCTTTAACAACAGTTGAAGTGGTTTGACCTTTACCGTCTACGACAGTCACAGTGTGAGTACCGTTGCCGTTGTCTACAACTTTAGCTTCTGAGTCTTTACCATCTTTACCGTCTTTAACAACAGTTGAAGTGGTTTGGCCATTACCATCAATAATAGTTACTGTGTGTGTACCATTACCGTTGTCTACAACTTTAGCTTCTGCATTTTTACCTGCAGCACCAGTTGCACCAGTGTCACCTTTCGCACCAGCTGCACCAGTTGCACCGTCTTTCACGACTGTAGTGGTGGTATTACCTTTACCATCTACGATAGTCACAGTATGAGTACCGTTACCGTTGTCTACAACTTTAGCTTCTGCGTCTTTACCATCTTTACCGTCTTTAACAACAGTTGAAGTGGTTTGACCTTTACCGTCTACGACAGTCACAGTATGAGTACCGTTACCGTTGTCTACAACTTTAGCTTCAGCATCTTTACCATCTTTAACAACAGTTGAAGTGGTTTGACCGTTACCATCTACGATAGTCACAGTATGAGTACCGTTGCCATTGTCTACAACTTTAGCTTCTGCATTCTTACCGTCAGCACCTGTTGCACCAGTAGCACCGTCTTTACCGTCTTTACCATCTTTAATGATAGTTGTAGTCATTGAACCATCAGCCTCGTTTGTAACAGTAAGAGTATGAGTACCATCATTGTTATTTACAACTTCAGCTGTAACACCTGCACCAGTATCACCTTTTTCACCAGTATCACCTTTCGCACCAGCTGCACCAGTTGCACCGTCTTTCACGACTGTAGTGGTGGTATTACCTTTACCATCTACGATAGTCACAGTATGAGTACCGTTACCGTTGTCTACAACTTTAGCTTCTGCGTCTTTACCATCTTTACCGTCTTTAACAACAGTTGAAGTGGTTTGACCTTTACCGTCTACGACAGTCACAGTGTGAGTACCGTTGCCGTTGTCTACAACTTTAGCTTCTGAGTCTTTACCATCTTTACCGTCTTTAACAACAGTTGAAGTGGTTTGGCCATTACCATCAATAATAGTTACTGTGTGTGTACCATTACCGTTGTCTACAACTTTAGCTTCAGCGTTCTTACCGTCAGCACCAGTTGCACCAGTATCACCTTTCGCACCAGCTGCACCAGTTGCACCGTCTTTCACGACTGTAGTGGTGGTATTACCTTTACCATCTACGATAGTCACAGTATGAGTACCGTTACCGTTGTCTACAACTTTAGCTTCTGCGTCCTTACCATCTTTACCGTCTTTAACAACAGTTGAAGTGGTTTGACCTTTACCGTCTACGACAGTCACAGTGTGAGTACCGTTACCGTTGTCTACAACTTTAGCTTCAGCATCTTTACCATCTTTAACAACAGTTGAAGTGGTTTGACCGTTACCATCTACGATAGTCACAGTATGAGTACCGTTGCCATTGTCTACAACTTTAGCTTCTGCGTTCTTACCGTCTTTACCTGCTGCACCAGTATCACCTTTCGCACCAGCTGCACCAGTATCACCTTTCGCACCAGTTGCACCGTCTTTCACGATTGTAGTAGTAGTATTACCTTTACCATCTACGATAGTCACTGTATGAGTACCGTTACCGTTGTCTGCAACTTTAGCTTCTGCGTCTTTACCATCTTTACCGTCTTTAACAACAGTTGAAGTGGTTTGACCGTTACCATCTACGATAGTCACAGTATGAGTACCGTTGCCATTGTCTACAACTTTAGCTTCTGCGTTCTTACCGTCAGCACCTGTTGCACCAGTAGCACCGTCTTTACCGTTTTTACCATCTTTAATGATAGTTGTAGTCATTGAACCATCAGCCTGATTTGTAACAGTAAGAGTATGAGTACCATCATTGTTATTTACAACTTCAGCTGTAACACCTGCACCAGTATCACCTTTTTCACCAGTGTCACCTTTCGCACCTGCTGCACCAGTTGCACCATCTTTCACGATAGTTGAAGTGGTTTGACCGTTACCATCTACGATAGTTACTGTGTGTGTACCATTGTTGTTATCTACAACTTTAGCTTCTGCATTCTTACCATCTTTACCTGCTGCACCGGTTGCACCATCTTTCACGATAGTTGAAGTGGTTTGACCGTTACCATCTACGATAGTTACTGTGTGTGTACCATTGTTGTTATCTACAACTTTAGCTTCTGCATTTTTACCTGCAGCACCAGTTGCACCAGTGTCACCTTTCGCACCTGCTGCACCAGTCGCACCATCTTTCACGATAGTTGAAGTGGTTTGACCGTTACCATCTACGATAGTTACTGTGTGTGTACCATTGTTGTTATCTACAACTTTAGCTTCTGCATTCTTACCATCTTTACCTGCTGCACCGGTTGCACCGTCTTTCACAACAGTTGAAGTGGTTTGACCGTTACCATCTACGATAGTTACTGTGTGTGTACCATTGTTGTTATCTACAACTTTAGCTTCTGCATTTTTACCTGCAGCACCAGTATCACCTTTCGCACCTGTTGCACCATCTTTCACGATAGTTGAAGTGGTTTGACCGTTACCATCTACGATAGTTACTGTGTGTGTACCATTGTTGTTATCTACAACTTTAGCTTCTGCGTTCTTACCGTCTTTACCTGCAGCACCGGTTGCACCGTCTTTAACAACAGTTGAAGTGGTTTGACCGTTACCATCAACGATAGTCACTGTGTGGGTACCGTTGTTGTTGTTTACCACAGTAGCGGTTGCGTTCTTACCATCTTTACCTGCTGCACCGGTATCACCTTTAGCACCAGTTGCACCATCTTTCACGATAGTTGAAGTGGTTTGACCGTTACCATCAACGATAGTCACTGTGTGGGTACCATTGTTGTTATCTACAACTTTAGCTTCTGCATTTTTACCTGCAGCACCAGTGTCACCTTTCGCACCAGTTGCACCGTCTTTAACAACAGTTGAAGTGGTTTGACCGTTACCATCTACGATAGTTACTGTGTGTGTACCATTGTTGTTATCTACAACTTTAGCTTCTGCATTTTTACCTGCAGCACCAGTATCACCTTTCGCACCTGCTGCACCAGTGTCACCTTTCGCACCTGTTGCACCATCTTTCACGATAGTTGAAGTGGTTTGACCGTTACCATCAACGATAGTCACTGTGTGGGTACCGTTGTTGTTGTTTACCACAGTAGCGGTTGCGTTCTTACCATCTTTACCTGCTGCACCGGTATCACCTTTAGCACCAGTTGCACCATCTTTCACGATAGTTGAAGTGGTTTGACCGTTACCATCTACGATAGTTACTGTGTGTGTACCATTGTTGTTATCTACAACTTTAGCTTCTGCATTCTTACCATCTTTACCTGCTGCACCGGTTGCACCGTCTTTCACAACAGTTGAAGTGGTTTGACCGTTACCATCTACGATAGTTACTGTGTGTGTACCATTGTTGTTATCTACAACTTTAGCTTCTGCATTTTTACCTGCAGCACCAGTATCACCTTTCGCACCTGCTGCACCAGTGTCACCTTTCGCACCTGTTGCACCATCTTTCACGATAGTTGAAGTGGTTTGACCGTTACCATCTACGATAGTTACTGTGTGCGTACCGTTGTTGTTATCTACAACTTTAGCTTCTGCATTTTTACCTGCAGCACCAGTCGCACCAGTAGCACCATCTTTACCGTTTTTACCATCTTTAATGATAGTTGTAGTCATTGAACCATCACCTAGATTTGTAACGGTAAGTGTGTGAGTTCCATTGTTATTATTTACAACTTCAGCTGTAACACTCGTACCTGCTTCACCAGTATCACCTTTCGCACCAGTAGCACCATCTTTACCGTCTTTACCGTCTTTACCATCTTTAATGACAGTTGTAGTCATTGAACCATCACCTAGATTTGTAACGGTAAGTGTGTGAGTCCCATTGTTATTATTTACAACTTCAGCTGTAACACTCGTACCTGCTTCACCAGTGTCACCTTTCGCACCAGTCGCACCAGTATCACCTTTCGCACCAGTTGCACCAGTATCACCTTTCGCACCAGCTGTTGAGCTAATTTCAATGGTATTACCGTTACGTTTGATTGCAATGTTGTCACCCGCATTAATGTTTACGGTATTTGATGCACGAACATTTGAAGCTTCAGTATCACTACCAGCAACAAGTTTACCGCTTGTTCCCGATACCGCTTCAGAATTCAAATGCCATGAAACATTATTCACGATATTTGTTACGGTACTTACGTTAGTTAAACGAGAACCATAATTACCACTCGCTGCATTGTCACCATCTTTATCATAGGTAGCCGCACCTGCGGTTGTAGTAGAAATATCACCTGTTTTTACACTTACATTGTAAGTTGTTACATTATTTGCTGTTGAATTCGTTACAGTTAATGCATTTGGAGAACCAGTGATCACTTCTGCAGTAGTATCTGTACCACCAGATACTTTCGCATTAATTTTAACTGAACCATCAGCGTTATATACTACTTCGGTATTATCGCCATTTACGATATTCGCATTATATTGAACAACAGTTTTACCAGCTTGACCTAAACTCTTATTCGCTGGAGTATTAACTACAGTTGCAGTTGTACCTTTACCATTTTGGAATTCAACGACATCTTTGTGATAAACATTTGATTCTTTAGGTTGAGCATTAACCGTGCTATTACCACTTACAACCCAGTGATGATTATTAATTTTGTCATCTAAATCATTTGCTACAGTGTAAAGCTGTGAACCGTTGATCGCATCAGTTGAAGTTTTAGTAATACGACCAGCCGCTACGTTTTGAATTTGACGCTCGCTACCTGCTTTACCTACAGATACAACTGAACCCGCGTTATTATTCAACGCACTGACATTACCTGCAAAGCCTTCATAAGTAAGGGTACCAACTGTTGCATTATTAGTTCCAACAAATGCACCTGTCTCTGAATCTGCACCTAATGCAACAGAATCATTGATATTCGCTCTTGAATGAGCACCAATCGCTACTGAGTTAACTCCTGAAGCTTCTGAATCTGGCGCACCTGCAAAGCTGTATTTCGCTGTAGCTCTTGAACCACTACCTAAAGCCGTAGCAGATTCACCGCTTGCTGCTGCTGCACGACCTAATGCCGCTGATGCTGCACCACTTGCATTTGCCTTGCTACCTACAGCAGTCGCACCATTTGCTGTTGCATTTGCGCGTTCACCTAATGCACTTGCCGCAATACCCGTTGCGTTTGCTTTCGCACCAACTGCAGCAGCCGTACCTGCAGTGTTATCTGCAGTGTTAGATGCGCCATTTGGTCTATCTACACCATCAGCGATCGCACCTGTACCGATTGCAATATCACCTTGTTGTTTTGATGTAGCTGCAGTACCTGCTTTATTACTTAAAGTACCATCTTGTGCACCACCGATAGCCACAGAGTTAGCACCTACTGCGTGAGCAGATGCACCACCAGCGAATGAACCCGCGCCATTAGCTTGTGATAACACACCTACCGCTGTAGCACGTGCTGCAGTTGATTCAGCATAAGCACCGATACCAATTGCGTTATCGCCAGCAGATTTAGTTTTAGTACCGATAGAAATAGCGTTATTGTTAGCTGCAGTCGCTGTTTGACCTACAGCAACAGAGTTTGATTCAGCGGCAGTCGCATTAGAACCCATAGCAATCGCTGCTTCTTTATTTGCTTGCGCGTATGGACCAACTGCAACAGCTAAATTACCTGCTGCTTTAGTATAAGAACCCACACCAACAGCTTGAATACCTGAAGCATTTGAGCTGGTACCCATTGCAATCGCATGGTCTTGTTTTGCTACAGTATCTTTACCTACTGCAATTGCATTAGTCCATGCACCACTCGCATTATTACCAATCGCAATAGAATCCTGATGTGAAGCATTTGCGTGTGTACCTACTGCCACAGCGGCTGCAGAAGCGTGAGAGTTATCACCGATAGCGGTTGCGAATTGCGCTGATGCATTTGCACGGTTACCGTATGCACTTGCAGAATCTTGAGTTGCAGTTGCACGGTTACCCACCGCAGTTGCACGAATTTGAGTTGCTTGCGCTACGTTACCGATAGCAACAGAAGCTTCACCATCTGCAATAGAGCTCACCCCAATTGCTGTAGCTGCACCCTTAGTTGCTCGGTTGTTATTACCTACAGCTAATGCTGAGTTTGCAATTGCTGTGTTGTTAGCCCCAAGAGCTGTTGTACCCCACTCATTATTAGCGGTATTTTGATAGCCTACCACGATAGAGTTCTGGCCAACACTGTTACTTCCGTTATAAGTGCCATTTGGAGAAATATTAACTGCAGAATTCCCAAGATCCACTCCAGCTTGTGCCATTTGTGAAACACCTAATGAGGTCAAAACAGCACCCGCAAGCGCGGTCAATTTAACGATCTTTTTAGACTTGGTTTTACCCTTAGCATGCCCAAGTTCAGAAACAGCTGTCCACGTTTGTGTCGCATGATTCCAAATAACTTTAAACACTTTGTTCATATAAAATGATTCCTTTTATATTAGGATGATTAAGAAGCTGTCACTGATGCAACAGCGCCCAAAAATTCAACGTCAGAAAGGCGACGACCACAAATTTTGACCACAGTTCCCCCTTCCTTTCTGGTCAGAACAGCTTATTTTAAGCGAACTCTGTACGAAAAGAAAGCACAATAAAAAGAATTTACCAAAAAAATTACAATTAATTAAGATAAAATTCGAGTTATGTAAATCTATGTAAAGATTTCTGAAAAATTTTTTTGCGAAAAAAACTTAAAGAAGTGTAAATTTTTTTGTATAGAAAACGATCTATTTTAGAAGAAAGGAGCGTAAAATCCCTCTTATTTCTACTTCGTCAAATCATAGCTCCAATCGAGCAATTTAAAAATTTCTTCGCTTTCTACACCATGATCTAACAAAATTGTCAGCCAGTGTGTTTTGTTCATGTGATAGGCAGGTAAAAAAGGCGGAGATTGTCGCAAAATACTCACCATATCAGGCGGGCATTTAAGATTGATAAAATCCGTTTCCCCTTCTTCTTTTAAACCCAGTTTCCTTTTAGCAATTTTGCCGATAAGGGCATACCATTTTCCTTTTGTATTGCTGTGGCGCAAGATCGCATAGTCCGGAAATTTTGCCCAAAGGTATTCGGGCTGTGTGGCATATTGATTCGCCGCGTAATCCATTATCTGTTGTGCTTGGTGCATAGTTTGTTCCTTTTATATTGCAAAGTGCGGTCAAAATTTAAAGAAATTTAAAAAACACCTAAAAATCTGACCGCACTTTTGTCTTTCTTTACTTTAATCACAGTAGTAAGATAATAAATGAAAACTATTATCAAAATACAAGTATTAGACTTGTTTCATTATAAGGAGATAACCATGACAATGAATAGACGTGATTTTTTAAGAATGAGTGCTGCACTTACCGCTGCAGGCATGTCGCCTTCTCTCTTTGCGGCAACAAAAGAGCAATTTACCATTTATGGCGCACCCGCGATGCCAAGTGTAACCATTGCGGTGGCGGCAGCACAAGGTAAATTAGCCAAACAAGCGGATGTCGCATTAGAGATTTGGCGTTCGCCTGATCAGTTGCGTGCGGGTGTAGCAAGTGGGCAATTTAAAGTGATGATGAGCCCAAGTAATGTCGGCGTGAATTTACGTAATCAGGGGCAACAAGTTGGCATGGTAAATATTCTCACCAATGGGATTACGCAGTTGATGTGTAAAGGTGGGGCTATTACTTCACCGCAAGAATTAGTGGGTAAAAAAATCCTAGTGCCATTTAAAAATGATATGCCAGACATCGTATTGCAAGCTTTACTGAAAAAATTGAATATTGATATTAATAAAGTGGAGATCACCTATGCGGCCACACCAACTGAAGCAATTGGTTTGTTCTTGCTTAAAGATTTCCATGCGGCCATCTTGCCAGAACCGATGGCGAGTGCCGTTGTGCTGAAAGCTAAAATTGTTGGTACAGAGATTGTACGTGGCTTCGATTTAGTGAAAGAATGGGGTCAAGCATTTAACACGAAACCGCTTATTCCAATGGCCGGCATTATTGCTAACGAAGAATACTTCCACGCACACAAGGCTGAGTTTGATCTACTTCACCAAGATTTAAGTGATGCGTTAAACTGGATTATGGCTAACCGCAAAAGTGCGGCTGAAATTGGCGCTAATTATCTGCCTGCTCCAGAAGCCGCTATTGAAATGGGCTTAGACGGTGCGCGCTTAACGGTAACCAAAGCCAGTGAACTGAAAAATGAAATCATGCAATTCTATGAAACCTTAATGGAGTTCAATCCAAAACTTTTAGGTGGTAAATTACCAGATGATAAATTCTTCTTGGCTTAATTTGAAACTGAATCACATAACATGATTAAAACTGACAAAATCCGTAAACCACAACCTGTCCTGTTTTACATCATCGACTATCTCTGGAGCGGCTTTACCGGCTTGAGTGTGGCGATGATGGTGGTTGCCTTGTGGGCTTGGGGCAGTGCGATATTTGGTGAATTTATGCTGCCTGCTCCCTCGGATGTTTTTCAAAAAGCCCTTGAGCTGCTCGATCATTTCCAACAAACGAAATCAGTATTTCGTTATGGCGTTCTGTGGTAGGTATTACCATTGCATTAGTCGCTGGCTTAGCCGCTGGGTTGATTGCGGGCAGCTTTAAAACCGCTATGGCATTGCTTAAACCCGTCATTACGATTTTGTTAGCCATGCCGCCAATTATTTGGGTCGTGATGGCCTTATTTTGGTTTGGCTTTGGTAATCCAAGTGTGCTATTTACCATTATCGTATTAGTTGCCCCGCTGACCTTTGCCAGTGCCGCCATGGGCATGGCAAGTGTAAACAAACAACATGAAGAATTGTTTGATGCGTACAAACTCGGATTGTGGAAAAAAATCCGCTATTTATATGTTCCCCATCTCACTGGCTATGTGATTTCCAGCATTGGCGTCGCGGTTGCGATGGGCGTAAAAGTGGTAATTATGGCTGAGCTTTTGGGTGCCAATGAGGGTGTGGGAGCACAGATTGCCGATGCCAGAGCCATGTTAGATACGTCAACGGTCATGGCTTATGTGCTGTTGGTGATTGTGTTTGTTTCCCTCTTTGAATATTTGATTACCAAGCCATTGGAAATCCTGTTTATGCCGTGGAGAAGATAATGCTGAGTTTAAAAAATGTGCGTTTTGAAATTCTCCGCGATCCCATCGTGCGCGATTTCAGTATGGATTTACAACCGGGCGAAGTGAAAACTTTATTCGGCCCAAGCGGTTGTGGTAAAACTACGGTACTGCGTTTGATTTCAGGTTTAGAAACACCAAAATCAGGCGAAATCAAGAATACATTTCGTAAAACAGGCTTTCTGTTTCAAGAAAATCGTCTATTAGAAAATCTCACTGCTATGCAGAATATCGCCATTTTTATGGATAATCCTAATGAAAATGAAATCATTTCGCTGGCAGAAAAGATCGGGCTTTCTTCGGGTGATTTGAATAAATACCCAACCGAATTATCGGGCGGAATGGCAAAACGCGTAGCATTTTTACGTCTATTGCTATGTGGCTGTGATTTAGCCTTATTGGACGAACCTTTTGTCGGTTTGGATCGCGATTTACGGGATATTTTAGCCGCCATGTTAGTGGAAAAAATTGAGCAGCAAGGCATGGCCTGTATTTTAGTGACGCACGATCGTTTTGAAGCAGCTCGATTAAGCCGAGAGATTATGCAGCTTTCTCCAAAGGGATGGATGTGCAAAATGTGATTACCTTGCCAACGCCATTATCCGAACGTAATTCAGCCTTTGAAGAAACCGTAGTCGCACGCGAATTTCAAGGAATCCATTACTATGAATAATTTCTTTACCCATCCGATGCGACCCTTCTTTGTTGGTGCAGCCATTCTTGCGATTGTTGGTGCCTTGAGTTTTTTCATCAGCCCTGATGATCTCATCCTACACCGCAAAATTTTCTTAGAATTTATGCTACCAGCCGCATACGGCGGTTTTCTGACGGCTTCCATGCTCGAATGGACAAATTACAAAGGCAATTTAAAACCTATTGCAACGATTTTAGCGGTGCTCTTGCTTGCAGGATTGGTGTTATTGCCATTTTCCCCGCAAACCGCCTCATTTTTAGTGGCGGCTTATTGGCTCGCGTTGTTACTCTTTTGTGCTTGGCTGTTTTGGTTGGATCGCAATACCGACAATTTTACTTTACTGATGTTACTTGCAGCATTTATGGTTTGTCAGACAGCTTACGCCATGACTGATAGTCTGAAATTATTGCGGGCACAGGTGCATTTGAATATGGCGGCAGTGATGTTTGTATCAATTCGAGTCAGCATTCTATTAGGTGCAGAGGCACTGAAAGAAAGTACGTTAAAAGATCCCGTATTTATCCCGAATGTCGTGTATAAAAATATCGCGATTACATTTTTATTACTTCATACCGCAGCAGAACTTTGGTTGCCTGCGCAAACAGCCGCTTTTACAGCCTTTGCCGTTGGCTTTATTTTGCTTGCCAAGTTACGCGAATTACATCATCACGAACTGCTACGTAAACATTACATACGCACTTATTATTTCCTTCAATTGTTCGCCGCGATTGGCTATTTGTGGATTGGCATAAATAAATTAATTGATGAGCCTACTGCCGATCCGTTACACATGGTGACACTTGGCGGGATTCTCGGCAGTATGATGATGATTTGGCTCACCGCGGGATTATGGCATAGTGGCTTTACGAAACTGGATTACCCAAAACTCTGTCGCCTTGCCGTGCTTTGTCTTTTCACGGCGGCACTTTCCCGAGCTTGTTTAATGTATGTGGACGAGCTATTTTTTATCACGGTTCCGGCTATTTTAATTGCCATTGTGTTTGTGCTTTATCTCGCAACCTTTGTGCCGATATTCCGAAACAACACGTTTACGGATGATCCGGAATAATGACCAATCCGCACATCAATGTGCGGATTTTTGATATTTTTTAGACCGCACTTAATAGGCTTTTAATTGGGCCATTGCTTTACAATCAGCAGCTTGATGATCATCTTCGGTAATTAAACTTTGTAGGAAATGTTTAATTTCAGTCAGTTCGGCAATTTTTTCTTCGACTGAAACCAAATGTTTTGCCAACATACTATCCACTTCACAATGTTGAGATTGCTGCGTTTTCAACGCATTAAAATATTTAATTTCGGCCAAGCTAAAATCTAACGCTCGGCAGGTTTTAATAAACTTTAATTGCTTCAAACTGGCTTCATCATAATCTCGATAACCATTTGCCAGCCGTTTAGGCTCCGGCATTAAGCCCATTTTTTCATAATAACGAATGGTTTCTAAATGAATACCGCTTTGTTTGCTCAATTCGTGAATCTTCATCTTGTTAAAATTAAGCCTTGACCTTGTAGTTACTACGGACTTTATACTTTATCCCAAGTTAATCAAAGACACAATGAGGAGCAATATGTCTCACCATCATTCTCATGAACATCACGAGCACGCTCATGAGTATCACGACCATATTCCACAAAATAAAAAAATTTTGGCATTCAGTTTTATCGTCATTACAGGCTTTATGATCATTGAATTTCTTGGTGGGTATTGGTTTAACAGCTTGGCACTCATGGCTGATGCGGGACACATGGCAAATGATAGTTTATCGTTATTTTTAGCCTTGCTAGCGTTGTTTCTATCTACTCAAAAACAAAGATACATTGCCCTACTTAATAGCGGCTCATTGATTGTTGTGGCATTGATGATTTTAGTTGAAGCTATTCAACGCTGGCAAATCCCATCGAGATGATGGCATTACCAATGCTTGGCGTGGCATCTCTAGGATTATTGGTGAATCTTTTCGTTGCAAAGATAATGTTGAACAGCGATCATGATAATCTCAATATTAAAGCAGCGTATCTACATGTACTCACCGATTTATTTGGTTCCATTATTGCTATACTTTCGGGTCTCAGTACCTATTTTCTGGGATGGTTATGGGTTGACCCATTGGCAAGTATGATATTAAGCATGCTAGTATTAAAAAGTGGAATTGGAGCATTTCGCTTGGCATTAAAAAACACTTAAAAAATTAACCGCACTTTGTTTTGATATTTCCAAAGTGCGGTCAATTTTCAGCGATTATTTCAACTCGCCTCGCTCTACAATAATGCCCACATTACTTGCTTGAGCAACCGCTTTCGGTTTGCTTAATTTAAGACGTAACCATGAAATCCCAAAACGTTGTTGTAATTGCTCTGCTACTTCATAAGCCACACGCTCAATCAATAAAAATGGCTTAGCTTGGGCATAATCTAAAATAAATTGACTCACTTCCGCATAATTGAGGCAGTATTGCACATCATCTGTTTCTGCGGCTTTTTGACAATCCCATGCCATTTCCAAATCAAAAACGAGCTTTTGTTTAATTTGTTGCTCCCAGTCATACACGCCAATTTGTGCGAAGACGACTAATTCTTCAATAAAAATACGATCCATCTCTCATTCCTGTAAAAATATAGTGGGCTTATGCTATCAAGTTTGGTTAAAATAACGAACAAGTTTTTCAAATACAATCAAGATTGTGGAGCACAAAATGAGCCTATTTGCCCTTTTTTATATGATTTTTGCTTATTTACTGGGTTCGATTTCCAGTGCAATTTTGATTTGTAAGGTAGCAGGCTTGCCTGACCCGCGAAAAAATGGCTCTCATAACCCTGGTGCGACCAATGTATTGCGTATTGGCGGACGTTGGGCGGCGCTTGCAGTATTAATTTGCGATATTTTAAAAGGGATGTTACCTGTTTGGGCGGGTTATTATTTAGGGCTCACACAATTTGAATTAGGCATGGTTGCCTTGGGTGCGTGTTTAGGACATATCTTCCCTATTTTCTTTCAGTTTAAAGGCGGGAAAGGTGTGGCGACCGCATTCGGTGCGATTGCGCCCATCTCTTGGGGCGTCGCTGGTTCAACGCTTGGCACTTGGTTGTTAGTCTTCTTAATTAGTCGCTATTCCTCATTAAGTGCGGTTATCACTGCACTTCTTGTACCGTTTTATGTTTGGTGGCTTAAACCAGAATTTACCTTCCCCGTTGCCTTAGTTTGTTGTTTGCTGATTTATCGCCACCACGACAACATTCAGCGCTTATGGCGAGGCCAAGAAGATAAAATGTGGGGCAAATCCCAAAAGAAATAAATAAAAAAACCTGTCGATAATCGACAGGTTTTCTTTTTATCAAAACAGCTTAGAAATCAACCGCACTTTTAAGTTTTTTCAGTGCGTTTGCTTCAAGCTGACGAATACGTTCTGCAGACACATTATATTTTGCTGCAAGATCATGAAGAGTGGCTTTATCATCATCTAACCAACGTGCTTTGATAATATCTTGGCTACGTTCATCAAGATTGGCTAAGGCTGTACCTAACTTTTCTGTTGCTTGTTCTTCAAAGTTTTCGCTTTCAAGCTCTGCCGCAAAGTTTGAGCTTTTATCTTCTAAATATAAAGAAGGTGCATAAGCTTCGTCATCATCGTCTGTTGGCAAATCAAAGCCTACATCAGCCCCTGTCATACGGGATTCCATTTCGATGACATCTTCTTTTGACACGCCAAGCTCATTCGCCACCATATCCACTTCGTTTTCATTGAACCAACCTAAACGTTGTTTAGTTTTACGTAGGTTAAAGAACAATTTACGTTGTGCTTTCGTGGTAGCAACTTTCACAATACGCCAGTTGCGAAGGACATATTCATGGATTTCAGCTTTGATCCAATGCACCGCAAAGGACACAAGGCGAACACCCACTTCCGGATTAAAACGTTTTACCGCTTTCATTAATCCGATATTACCTTCTTGAATTAAATCTGCTTGCGGTAATCCATAACCTGAATAACCACGCGCAACATGAATAACAAAACGTAAGTGTGATAAAACTAACTTTTTCGCTGCTTCAATATCACCGTCATAATACAAACGTTCTGCTAAGCTTTTTTCTTCCTCTGCAGTTAGCATCGGATATTCGTTTGCTGCTCGAATATAACCTTCGATGCTACCTTGAGGTACTAACATCATTTGAGTTTCTTTATTCATACTTCTCCTCACAGCATGCGGAGCTAAGCTCCAACTTATTAATCATCTAGTTATAGCACAATATTTAAAATTATTGTAGCTTTAATTTGTTCTATTTGACAGTTTTTAGCGATTAAAAGTTCAAATTTATTACGATAAATTTATCAAACTATTTTAATGGAATGAGTGAATAATTCAATTCTTCCGCAATGACTTTGAACAATAAGTCGATATTTGGGTGCTTGCCTGGATTTTGTTTGGCATCTTCAACGTGTTCAGCAAACCATTCAATGCCTTGTTGTGCAGAAGTGCGGTCTAATTTCCCGTTAAATTTCTGCTAACGCATGATAAAGACGAAGCGAGCCAAGTTTGCCCGGTGCTGCCGGAATATGATGAATTACCGTTTCACCGTTTAAGACATCTAAACCTGTTAAATGATCAATGCTTGGTAAAGTCTCTAAAATGTCTTTAAAGTTCATGATTGGTTTCCTCTATAAATTAACTAATGGCTTGCTCTGAATTCACTTCGCCATTCGCGCCCATAAAGCGCACTTCAGGCTGTAAATATACACCAAATTTATCTGCCACGGTTTGGCGGATATGATGTGCTAACTTAACCACATCCTGTCCAGTGGCATTGCCTTTATTAATCAGCACTAAAGCCTGCTGTTGATGAACGGCTGCACCACCAATTTGAAAACCTTTTAAATAGCACTGATCGATTAACCAACCCGCTGCAAGTTTCACAGAGCCATCCGGTTGTGGAAAGTGCGGTAGATTTTCGACCTGTTTTTGAATTTTCGCAAATTGCTCCGCACTCACCACAGGATTTTTGAAGAAACTTCCCGCATTGCCAAACTCTTTTGGATCGGGCAATTTACTGCGGCGAATATGGCATACCTCATCAAACACTTGTTTTGCCGTTACAGTTTGAGGATCAAAATTCACTAATGAGCCATATTTTAAAATCGGTTGCCAATTTTTGGCTAATTTCAATCCAACCGCTGTAATCACATAACCTTGCGCATAGCGATATTTGAAAATGCTTTCACGATAACCAAATTCACATTCGTTAGCCTGTAAGCGGAATTGTTCGCCCGTGTTAAGATTCAGCACATCCACATAATCACACACATCTTTAAATTCTACGCCATACGCACCAATATTTTGAATCGGCGCTGAGCCGGCACAACCTGGAATGAGTGCGAGATTTTCTAAGCCGTCAATCCCTTGAGAGAGCGACCATTCGACTAACTGATGCCAATTTTCGCCACCATTAACATGCAAATAATGGTAATCGCTATCTTCTGTATGTTGAATACCCGATAAACGGTTAACAATTACAACACCTTGGAAATCGTCTAAAAACAGCATGTTGCTGCCTTGTCCTAAAAATAAGACAGGTAGATTTTCAGCTTGTGCTTTTTGCCAAGCTTGTTGGATTTGTTCAATCGATGTGGCTTCAATAATTTCACGTGCATTTGCCGGAATATTGAAGGTGTGAAACGGCTGTAAACTTTGCATTAACTTTCCTTAAAAAAACGTGTGAGGAAGCGTGATTTTCACGATAGTACCACCTTGCTCCCCTTTTGAAATACTGAACTGAGCATTTAATTGGCGACTGCGCTCAGTCATGATATTTAAACCATAATGCCCTTCTGGCTCATCTAATGTCGGAATCCCGACACCATTATCTTGCACAAGAATTTCATATTCACCCTCGGCATTAATATGTGCTTTCACTTCAATCAGCGTGCCTTTTGAGTGCTTAATCGCATTTAACGTTGCCTCACGTACAATTTGCAGAACGTGCACTAATTCTTGTGGATTTAAACTTTGCGATGGCAAACTACATTCTACGGTCATTTGCATCTTCGTTTGTGAACGCAAACTTTCAATAACTTGTTCCAATGCAACCTGTAAATTCGCTTCTTGCACCGTTAAACGGAAAGTCGCCAATAATTCTCGTAATTGAGAATAACCATCTGATAAGGCTTGTTCAAATTCACCAATGATGGCAATACTTTTTTCTTTTGATTCTTCATCTTCTTTCTTCAAATTATGCTTTAACAACGTTAATTGAATTTGTAAGAAAGATAGTACTTGTGCCAACGAGTCATGTAATTCCCTGGCAATAATTGACCGCTCTTCCATCAATAAGAGTTGCTCTTGTTGGCGTTGCGTTTTGTGTGAATACAACGCTTTTGCCACCATTTGTCCTAGGTTTTTCATCATTCGCGGATCGGGACAAGGTAAACCGGCTTGCCATGAGAGCACTGCTAAGTTTTCATTTTCAATGGAAAGTTCTTCGACTTGAAGTGATTGTTTAGGATCTTTTTGACCAAAAGAAATTTCCCAATGTTCTGATCCGAAATTTCTAACTCAATGTAGCGTAAATGTTCGCTGACACGAATATGATTGAGCACTTGGCTGAGAATTTTATCATTAATCTTCGTGGGTGTAAGTAACTGTGAGCTTTGATAAAGTGTTGTTAAAGAGCGGTTAGTTTGGCGCAATTTTTGCGTTTTCTCATTAACGGCATCTTCTAAACGTGAATAAAGTCGCCCTAATTCCGATGACATTTGCGTAAACACTTTTGCCAAAACACCAAGCTCGTTACCACTTTCTGTATCAAGCTGGATATGTTTAAACTGCCCCATTTGCACTTGCATACTGGCTTTGGTCATCTGCTCTAAAGGTTTCACGACTTCGCGCTTCATATACCAAATGACATAAGACACCATCGCAAGGATCAATAGCATTGAAACACATAGCACAGAAACCGCACTAATCCATTTTTGTTCAGCAAAGCGTTGCAGTTCCAACACGAAATCATCGACATCTTGTACATAACTTTTCAGTTCAGCATGATATTTTTCGATTTGATGTGCACGAGCGAAATCAGACATCACTGCCCAGCGTTTTAGAATTTTTTGATAGGATTCCCTCACCCCTGAAGGTGCAAAAAGCTGATTTTGTACAGAAAGTAAGGCCTCAGCATTAAGGCTACGTTGATAACGCACCAGATTCTGTTCGACTGTATCCGGCGAACGTTCCATTTCCGTTAATAGTCGATAACTTTGCATACGCAAAGAACCGGAGATATTAATGGCTTCCGCATCCGACTTATTACTCGCCATCACGATCAAACTCAATGAGCTAATAATGCCCATGAAAATAATGACCACAAATAAATATTTAGCAATACGGGTAGAAACTGAACGTTTGGCGTACACGATAACTCTTCAAAATTAGGAAAATTGCCCATAGTTTAGCACAAAGTGCGGTTGAAATTGGCTGATTTTTCACAAATAAAAAACATCGGCTTTGACACCGATGTTTTCAAAAACTTGAATTTTTTTGACCGCACTTAGCTCAATTCTTTGCCTTTTAATTCTGGCACTAAGAAGACTGTCGCCACCATGTCGATAACATAAATCACCGCCAAGAAAGCAATTGCAATACTGAATGAGTACGCGGATACAATCGCCCCGACAACAACAGGTCCAAAACCACCTACGGCACGACCTAAGTTAAACAATACATTTTGTGCGGTTGCACGTGCTTCTGTTGGATAAGCTTCTGCCATTAATGCGCCATAACCGCCCATCATGCCGTTTACAAACATCCCCAAGAAGGCACCGGCCACCAACATCGCGGTTGGGTCAGTTAATTGAGAGTAAGTGATGATGCTGATCACGGCACCAAGTTGGAATAATAAGAAACTTGGTTTACGTCCGATTCTATCGGCTAGACGACCAAAAATCCAAATCCCTGCCATCATGCCGCATACGGTAACAGCCGTCCATAAACCTGATTTCGTTAAACTAAAGCCAAGTTGTTTAGATAAGAAGTTTGGCATCCAAATCATAATGCCGTAGTAACCGAAGTTTTGTACGGAAGTTAACACCACCACACCAAGGCTCACTTTTATGGTTGCTTTGTCCTTCACTAAGAGTTTGAAAGACTCCAGTTTGGATGTTTTTTGGGTAGAAAGTGCGGTCTGTTTTTGTGAGAAAATTTCAGGTTCGTGTAAACGGGTACGTAAATACCAGGCCACAAACGCTGGGAAGATACCAACAACAAACATGCCGCGCCAGCCGATATGTGGAAGCAATACAGGGGTGAGTAACGCAGCTGCTAACACACCAACTTGCCAACCTAACGCCACATAAGACGCGGCTTTGCACGGTGTTTTGCTGGCCACGCTTCAATGGCTAATGCCATACCGATACCAAATTCACCGCCCAAACCGATACCCGCGATGGTGCGATAAATTAATAAATCCCAATAGCCTTGTGCGATTGCACATAAACCGGTAAATACAGCGAAGAGGACTATTGTCCAAGTCAGCACGCGTACACGCCCATAACGATCGCTTAATGCACCAAATACAATACCGCCCACCACAGCACCAATAAGTGTCCAGGTAACTAATGAGCCAGATTGTGCGGGAGTTAAATTAAGATCTGCCGAAATGGCACTAAGCATAAATCCAAGAATAAGAAGATCGAATCCATCCATCGCGTAGCCGACAGCTGATCCAACCAGGGCTTTCCAGCCATATTGATTGACGTTTGTCATGATTGAGGTTCCTTTTGCTACTCACGGGTAGCGTTTAAAGTGAAATGATGAGGAAAGAAATTTTCCGACGCGTAGTTTAGAGAAATTGACGGAATTTTGCAAGAATAAGAAAAGCAAAGTGCGGTTGATTTTATTCAAGTTTTTATTTTTTCAATAAAATTCGAATTAATAAGGCAATGGCTGCCGCATCATCGACTAAACCTAATGGGCCAAGCACCGCTTCAGGCAAAATATCAATGGGACTGAACAGATAAATCAGAATGATGGCGATTTTAATTAACTTCGTTTTATTCATAGTCATTGGACGAAAAGAAAAAGATCAGGTAAATTCTACAACTTATCCGAATGGTGAATCATCACAAAACGTTCCCAAAGCTGCTCTTCGCTTTCTTGGTGCTCAGGATCTGGCTTGATGCAGTTGGTAATCGGGCAAACTTTTTGGCAAGTTGGTGTGTCATAATGACCAACACATTCCGTACAAAGTACAGGATCGATCACATAGATCTCCTCACCGATTGAAATTGCTTCATTCGGGCATTCGGGGAGACACATATCGCAGTTTGTGCATTTGTTTGTGATCAGTAACGCCATACCATTCCTTTATATGAGAAAGCGGCGAATTATAGCCGACAAAAGCAAAATTGACAAAATTTAAACAGGATTTTTATGAAAAAACAGGTTTCTACTCTTTCCCTTATTGCCCTTGCCGCATTTAGTATTTGGCAATATTTCACTGAACACAAAAAAGACACCAAACCGGCCCCGACAACCACACAACAGCAAAGTCAAAGTGCGGTCAAAAATACCAAAGATTTTGGGAATTATGATGTCATCATGCGTGATGATGCTATTGGGCAAAATAAAAATGCCCCAGTTGATTACTATATATTGGCCTTATCTTGGTCGCCGGCATTCTGTGAAAAACAACGTGCGCAATATGGCAATAATTTACCTGATTCAGCGCAATATCAATGTAGTACAAAAAATCAATTCGGCTGGGTAGTGCATGGCTTATGGCCACAAAATGCGAATGCGCGTTCTGTTACGGATCACCCACGTTTTTGTAAAGGTGATTTAGCACCACTTCCAATTGAAACACTCGAACCTTACCTTTCAATCTCGCCAGGTGCAAAATTATTGCAAGGCGAATGGGAAACACGGCAGCTGCGCTTTTGATTCAGCGGAGGCTTACTTCAAACAAGAGAAAGCATTATTTGAATCGCTTTCCTTGCCAAACGAACAATTAAGCCGTAAAGAATTATTTCAATGGATGAAGCAACATAATCCGCAATTAAAAGGCGCTTATTTAGGGGCGAGCCATAATGAGCTATTCATTTGTTACAATCGCCAGTGGGAAGTAATCGATTGCCAAAAATAAGCATAATTCGCTTTTTTATTTGATCTACATCGTTACAACCTAGTAAGAACTAGGTATAATGTCCCCGTTTAATTTTAACTAACCCAAGAGGAAAGCTTATGTCAGTAATCAAAATGACCGACTTAGATTTAAAAGGTAAACGTGTATTTATTCGCGCAGACTTAAACGTACCGGTAAAAGATGGCAAAGTGACATCTGATGCGCGTATTCGTGCGACTATCCCGACGTTAAAACTGGCTCTAGAGAAAGGCGCAAAAGTGATGGTTACCTCTCACTTAGGTCGTCCAACCGAAGGGGAATTCAAACCTGAAGACTCTTTACAACCTGTTGTTGATTACTTAAAAAACGCAGGCTTCAATGTGCGTTTAGAACAAGACTACTTAAACGGTGTGGATGTTAAAGAAGGCGAAATCGTTGTTTTAGAAAACGTACGTGTAAACAAAGGTGAGAAGAAAAACGATCCTGAATTAGGTAAAAAATATGCCGCACTTTGCGATGTATTCGTGATGGATGCATTCGGTACCGCTCACCGTGCACAAGCATCAACTTACGGTGTAGCAGAGTTTGCACCGGTTGCTTGTGCAGGTCCATTATTAGCGGCTGAGTTAGATGCATTAGGTAAAGCATTAAAAGAACCTGCTCGCCCAATGGTTGCGATCGTAGGCGGTTCAAAAGTTTCCACTAAATTAGAAGTATTAAACTCTCTTTCAAAAATTGCTGACCAAATTATCGTGGGGGGGGGTATTGCGAATACTTTCATCGCAGCAGCAGGCCACAATGTGGGTAAATCTTTATATGAAGCTGATTTAATTCCAGTTGCGAAAGAATTAGCCGCAAGCACAGATATTCCTGTTCCTGTTGATGTACGTGTTGGTTTAGAGTTCACTGAAACGGCAGCAGCAACAGAAAAATCAGTCACTGAAGTAAAAGATGATGAATCTATCTTCGATATCGGTGATAAATCTGCAGAACAATTAGCAGAAATCATCAAAAATGCAAAAACCGTTTTATGGAATGGTCCTGTTGGCGTGTTTGAATTCCCTAACTTCCGTAAAGGGACTGAAATCATTTCTCACGCGATTGCAAACAGCGATGCATTCTCTATCGCAGGTGGCGGTGATACTTTAGCGGCTATCGATTTATTCGGTATTGCAGATAAAATCTCTTACATCTCTACCGGTGGCGGTGCATTCTTAGAATTCGTTGAAGGTAAAGTATTACCTGCAGTAGAAATTCTTGAAAAACGTGCGAACGGTTAATTGGAAAAAATTGCTAATCTAAGGTCTAATTTATGATAAATAAGCCTAAAGCCTCAGCTCCCTGTCTATTAGTTAGTGTTATATTATTAACTGCTTGTAGTGATGGAAGTTCCAGTGTCTACAATACAAGGCACTTATCTGGCTCCAGTTTGGAGCGACAAGCACAGTTGGAATGTATTCATAATATTGCAGATCAAAATACAGGCACCTCTCAAGGTTATTTAGCTAAGTGTCCAAGATCTGCTAAATGGCATTCTGACAAGACAATGGAGCGTATTTATCTTAAGCGACCTATGTTTAAAAAGTGATCACCTTCTCACAAACGTCAATGATGGATTTAATCCTCCCAAACATATAAGGAAAAAGTAAAAATGGCTAAATTATTAGATATCGTAAAACCTGGCGTAGTAACAGGTGAAGATGTTCAAAAAATCTTTGCTTATGCCAAAGCAAACAACTTCGCGATCCCAGCAGTAAACTGCGTGGGCTCTGACTCCGTAAACGCTGTATTGGAAACCGCTGCACGTGTGAAAGCGCCAGTAATTATCCAATTCTCAAACGGTGGTGCAGCCTTCTACGCAGGTAAAGGTATCAAACCAACAAGCGGTGCACGTCCAGACGTTTTAGGTGCGATCGCAGGTGCAAAACACGTTCATACTTTAGCCAAAGAATACGGTGTTCCTGTTATTCTTCACACTGACCACGCTGCGAAAAAATTACTTCCATGGATCGATGGGTTACTTGAAGCGGGTGAAAAACACTTTGCAGAAACTGGCCGTCCATTATTCTCTTCTCACATGCTTGACCTTTCTGAAGAGCCAATGGAAGAAAATATGGCAATCTGCCGTGAATACCTCGCTCGTATGGATAAAATGGGGATGACCCTTGAAATCGAAATCGGTATTACTGGTGGTGAAGAAGATGGCGTAGATAATTCTGGTGTTGATGAGTCTCGTTTATACACTCAACCATCTGACGTGCTTTATGTTTACGACCAATTAAATCCAGTAAGCCCTAACTTTACCGTTGCTGCTGCATTCGGTAACGTACACGGTGTTTACAAACCAGGTAACGTAAAATTAAAACCATCTATTTTAGGTGCATCACAAGAGTTCGTGGCGAAAGAACGTAATCTTCCTGCTAAACCAATTAACTTCGTTTTCCACGGTGGTTCTGGTTCTAGCCGCGAAGAAATCCGCGAAGCAATTAGCTACGGTGCAATCAAAATGAATATCGATACGGATACTCAATGGGCTGCATGGAATGGTATTTTAAGTTTCTATAAAGCAAATGAAGCTTATCTTCAAGGTCAATTGGGTAACCCTGAGGGTCCTGATGCACCAAACAAAAAATACTACGATCCACGTGTTTGGTTACGTAAAATGGAAGAATCAATGTCTAAACGCTTAGAACAATCTTTCGAAGACTTAAACTGCGTTGATGTTTTATAATCCATAAAAATAGACTAAAATGAAACCGCACTTTGTTAGTGCGGTTTTTTAGTTTTACATAACCCGAATGTTGACTCTTATCTATGCAAATAACAAAACAAAATTGGTTAGCCACCCTAATAAACTTTGCGGTAACGCTTTTCTTTCTTTCGATATTTATTGTCAAAGGTGGATATAATGCTGCACCTGCTCTATTGATGTTAATCGGTTTAGGTTATGGCGCTTATGCTTTGATCAAGAAACCACTTTTAAACTTATCGAAAGTTGATAAATGGTTAATTTATAGCTACCTTTTTTATTTTCTTACATTTGTACTTTCCCTCTGCATTAACGGGGGAAAAATGCGTGATCTAGATACGGCAAGTCGTGTTGTTTTCTTAATTCCTGTTTTACTTTTATTATTAAAATATCCCATCAAAATCTGTGTATTGAGTTACGCTATCCCCCTTGGTGGTATTGTTTCTGTCTGCATCGCGCTTTATGATAAATTTATCTTGAATCTTAATCCGGATCAAAATCCTCGAATTATGCATATTCAAGGCGGTGACATTTCTATGTCATTAGGCATTTTGAGCCTGATTATTACCCTATATGCTTATCAGAAAAGAGAGGGTGAAACTGACCGTTCTTAGTGTGATTGGTGGCTTATGTGGCATCGTAGGAAGTTTGCTTTCTACCGCTCGTGGAGGATGGGTTGCACTACCGATCTTACTTATTGTTATCCTTTGGATTTATCGTCATTCCCTTTCAAAACGTTTTTTCCTGACTTTCTTTGGAATCATTGCCGTAGCAAGCGTTGGCATTAGCCAAATGCCCAATAACCGAATTATGGAACGGATTGACGTTGCACGAAAAGATATCCAACTTTACTTGGATAACAAGGATGGCAATACTTCTCTAGGTGCGCGTTTTGAAATGTGGAAAAGCGCACTAGAAATGGTAAAAGAAAAACCCCTATTTGGCTGGGGCATTCAAGGGGCAACAGAAAAACGTAAACAAGAAACAAAAGAAAAAATTGCCACAGGTAACATTGGGCAATTTACTCATGCCCATAACCAATATTTAGATGACCTATCCAAACGAGGAATTATTGGCTTGCTCGCCTTACTTACTGTTTTATTTATCCCTCTACGTACCTTTATGAAAAACCTGAAAACAGCAAATAATGAGATCAAGCTAATTGCAACGTTAGGCGTTGCCCATATTTTATCTGTGATGATCTATGGCTTAAGCCAAGGGTTCTTGGTACATAATTCAGGTACTATTTTTTACTTTTTCTTAACGATTGTGTTTTATACCGCAATACGAACACGGCAAAAGGCAGAATAATGAAAATTTTAGTCATTCGTAACGATAAACTGGGGGATTTTGTTCAGGCGTTTCCGGCTTTTGCGATGTTGAAAGCCTCAAATCCCGAGCTAAAACTGACCGCACTTGTGCCAGCTTATACAGCTCCATTAGCTCAAATTTGCCCCTATTTAGATGATGTCATCATTGATAGTACCAAGAACGACAAAGCGGATTCAATCGTCTTGTTAAAGAAATCAAAGAGCAGCAATTTGATGGCATGATTAGCTTCTTTTCCAATACCCATAACGGTAAATTAGCATGGAAAAGTGGGATTCCTTATCGTCTTGCGCCCGCAACGAAATGGGTGCAAATCCTTTATAACCATCGTTTAACACAACGCCGTTCACGCTCAGAAAAATCTGAAGCAGAGTACAATCAAGATCTTGCTCGAGCGTTCTTAAAAAAACACCACATGCCGATTGTGGAACCAAAGCCACCTTATCTTTCACTTCCTGAAAGTGTGGTTAAAAATCAACGTGTTTTTCTTCAAAAACAATTAGGCTTATCGGGAGACAAAAAATGGGTGTTTGTGCATAGCGGAACAGGTGGTTCAGCTACAAGCCTTTCGTTGATACAATATGCTCAATTGATACAAGGTTTGTTAAGCGAATTTGATTGCCAGATTATATTAACTGCAGGACCTGGTGAAAGTGAAAAAGCCCATGAGTTAGCGGCAAAAATCGACAGCCAAAATGTGGTTGTTTACGATAAAAATAAAGGATTGGTTGACTTTGCACACTCTCTGGCTTGTGCGGATTTATTCATTGCGGGATCTACTGGACCATTACATTTAAGCAGTGCATTCAATGTGCCAACGATTGGATTCTATCCAAACAGTCGCTCATCTCAGCCTCGTCGTTGGAAACCGATTAACGATGCAGACAAACACCTTGCTTTCTGCCCGCCAAAAGGGAAAGACGAAATGAACTTAGGTTTGATTTCTATTGATGATGCCTTAGTGGACATTATCCCCTTCGTGCGGGAAATGTGGCAAGCGGGCAATTGAGTTTAAGCATAACTGCACAATCCAACCTATTGCGGCGGCAAACAACGGTACCAATTCCAACTGTGCCGCCGAGCATATAACCTAACACACAAACCGACACTTCAAGGATTGTTCTCACAATCCCCACTTTTAAATGAAGTCGTTGACAAAGCCCCACCATTAAACCATCCCGCGGGCCTGCCCCCTGATGACAAGTTAAATACAATGCCGTCCCTAATCCATAAAGTAAAAGCCCAATTCCACCGAATAAAATTCGGCTAAAAAGTGCGGTTGGTTCTGGCACAATTTTCGTGGTTAAACCAAGGAAAAAGGCAATCACAATAATATTCAGAATGGTGCCAAGCCCAAGCCTTAATTTTAGGGGAATCCAGGCTAACATCACCAAACAGCTAATCCAAAATGATGACCAACCGATACTCACCTTAGCTTGTAATGCCACACCTTGAGAAAGCACGGTCCAAGGTGAAGAACCCAAATTAGCGAGCACAATCAAGCCATCTCCAATACCCAGTATTGCCAATGCAAATAAGAGCATCGACATCGTTTTACCTTCAACTGACCATAGCGATTTGGCTGCCCAACTGGTGTGGGGAATCACCCGTGCTTTTTTCATATTATTCCTGTTTATGTTTAACGCCGACATCATAATGGTAAACACTATAAAACCCAAACATTTTAACGTCATATGATATAACCGAATTGACTGATAAATATCATAAATGTGATGCAGATCACATTGTCAAAATTGTCATCACTCATTCACTGACTTAAAATAAGCTACCCTTTTTAATTAGGACATTATTATGCTTGCGTCTCTTCAAGATATTTTGGATACCGTAAAATCCAATACACTCACCTATCAACAAAAACTCATGTGTTTAGGCAATATCGCCGAGCGATTATTTGATCCTCGTGAATTATTAGGCTATACGGATGAAGAATGGCAATTCCTTCAAAATCAAATGATCTGTGATTTAAACGAAGGCTACGCGATTTATCGCCCGCGTTATATTTTGCCGGATTACAATGTGTATATTAAAAAAGGCTGTGAATTCCTTGAATTGCCAGCGCCAAAAGATCTTGATGAAGCATTAGATGGCTTATTGATTTTATATTCTCACGTGCCATCAATTACTACATTCCCGGTTTACATTGGGCGCTTAGACATGCTACTTGACCCGTTTATTACCGATGAAGAACAAGACTACATCAAAATTAAACGTTTCTTAAATCATGTGGATAAAACTGTGCCAGATTCATTCTGCCATGCCAATATTGGGCCTTATGACACCAAAGCAGGGCGTTTGATTTTAAAAGCAGTGATTGAATTGGAAGCGCCAACACCAAATATGACCATTCGTTACAATAAGAGTAAAACAAGTCGTGAATTTGCAGAATTAGCGGCAAAAGCGTGCTTATTGGTTTCTAAACCGTCTTTTGCCAATGATGCTTACTACATTTCTGACTTAGGCGAACAATATGGTATTGCAAGCTGCTACAATGCACTCCCTGAATGTGGTGGGGCTTATACCCTCACTCGCTTGCGCTTAGGTACTATTGCACGCGCCTGTAAAACTGTGGATGAAATGGTCAATGAACTTTTACCTCGTGTTGCAAAATGCGCGCTCTCCACTATGGACAAACGCCATAAATTTGTCGTGGAAGAAAGCAACTTCTTCAATACCTCATTCCTCGAAAAAGAAGGGTTTATCAAACGGACTAATTTTACAGGAATGTTTGCCATTGTTGGTCTCGCAGATGCGGCAAATCATTTATTGCAACAAGAAGGCTTAAACGAAACCTTTGGTAAAAGCCAACGCGGTGATGAAATTGCGACCTTGATTATGGATAAATTAAAAGAAGTCACGGATAACCATGAAGGCGTGTATGCTGAACGCACTGGCAACCGTTATTTATTACATGCGCAAGTGGGCGCAAGCAATCATGAAGAAGATAAACGTAATGCGCCTGCGCATCGTATTCGTGTGGGTGAAGAACCAACGCTATTGGCTCATTTAAAACAATCGGCGCCATTCCATAAGTACTTCCCATCAGGTACGGGAGATTTGTTTGCCTTTGACCAAACCTATGTGGATCATTTAGATGCCGTCGTAGATATTATCGATGGTTCATTTGCACAAGGTTACCGCTATATCACCACTTACCTTAAAAATACCGATTTAATTCGTGTAACGGGTTATTTGGTGAAGAAAAGCGAAGTGGAAATACCGCAAAGGTGAAGTAGCATTGCGTGATACCACTTGGTATGGTTCGGGTACCGATGATTGTGCACAAGTCTTTGACCGTCAATTACGCGATGAACAAGATGTAAGTGCAAGCTAGAAAAAAAGTGCGGTCGAAAAATTCTTTGTTTTTTTGACCGCACTTATTCTTTTTCTGCCTTTTCTAAAATTGCTTTGTACTCTCGAATCAATGCCATAAACGGCTGCCCAAAGCGTTCCAATTTGATCGCCCCTACACCATTAATTTGTAACATTTCAATATTACTTGTTGGCATATATTGTGCCATTTCCTGTAACGTTGCATCGTTAAAGACAATATAAGGTGGAATATTTTCTTTATCCGCAAGTTGCTTCCTTAAGAAACGCAAACGAGCAAACAGATCTTTATCGTAATTTGCCACCGTATTTTTATGAGACGTATGCACAATTTTATTAATGGATGAAATGCGCGGCATCGCCAATTCAAGCGGCACTTCGCCTTTTAAAACAGGGCGAGCGCTTTCTGTGAGCTGAAGCGTTGCACTATTAAACTCACCGATCACTTGTTGAATAAAACCAAGATGAATCAGTTGGCGAATCACAGATTGCCAATGTTCTTTGCTTTTATCTTTACCAATGCCATAAACACTTAACTTATCATGTTGGCGTTCTACAATTTTTTGATTATGCATCCCTCGCAATACCGCAATCACATATTGCACACCGAAACATTGACCCACACGATAAATCGTCGACATCACTTTTTGCGCATCAATTAAGCCATCATATTTCTTTGGCGGGTCAAGACAAATATCGCAGTTTTGACAAGGCGTTTGACGATATTCACCAAAATAATTGAGTAACACTAAACGGCGGCAAGTCTGGCTTTCCGCAAATTCACCAATGGCTTCCAATTTATGTTGCTCAATTTGACGTTGTGGCGTCTCTGGCTTTTCAAGCAGAATTTTCTGTAACCAAGCATAATCAGCCGGTTCGTAGAAAAGTACCGCTTCCGCAGGTAAATCATCTCGCCCCGCACGACCGGTCTCTTGGTAATATGATTCAATGCTTCTCGGCAAATCAAATGGGCGACAAAACGCACATTAGATTTATTAATGCCCATGCCAAACGCAATTGTCGCAACCACAACTTGAATGTTATCTCGCTGGAAATCTTGTTGGACTCGTTCGCGTAGTGCAGTTTCCATTCCCGCATGATACGCCGCAGCCGACACGCCTTTATTTCGCAAAGTTTCGGCTATACGTTCCACTTTCGAGCGACTATTGCAATACACAATGCCACTTTTGCCTTTTTGAGCTAAGACAAAACGCGTAAGCTGCTCCATCGGCTTAAACTTTTCTTCCAACGTATAACGAATATTCGGACGGTCAAAACTACCAATGTATTTGTGAGGATTATCTAATTTAAGATGAGTGAGAATATCCTGTCTCGTCGCGTAATCCGCTGTTGCCGTTAATGCCATAATTGGCGCATTTGGAAACGCCGCTTTTAAGCCACCAAGTTGGGTATATTCAGGACGAAAATCATGCCCCCATTGCGAAATACAGTGTGCTTCATCAATGGCGATAAAGGAAATTTGAGCATAAGAAATCAGCTGAAAAAAGCTGTTTGTCATCACTTTTTCAGGCGAAACATATAATAATTTTTAATTGACCTGAAATCAGCTTATTTTTCAACTTGCTGTTGTTGTTCTTGCGTCTGACTAGAGTTTAGAAAATCGGCTTCAATGCCGTTTGCTTGGAGTTGATCCACCTGATCTTTCATTAAAGAAATCAAAGGCGAAATCACTAATGTGAGACCAGGAAAACAAAGTGCTGGGATTTGATAACACAAGGACTTGCCATTTCCTGTTGCCATCACCACTAAGGCATCCTGACCGCTTAACGCAGCATGAATCACTTCTTCCTGCCCTTTGCGGAAAGATTGGTAACCAAAAACAGACCGCAACGTATGAAGTGCGGTCGTTTTTAAATCTGTTTTTTGCGGGGCAAGTTCCGCGAGTTCGGTCATTAGAATGTTACCGTTTCTCCGTGAGCGGCAACCGCCTCGGTTAAACAATCCCAAAAGCGTTTGCCATCATTTGCCACCCAATCATTGTTTTTATAGGAAAAATGAAATCCACCCAAGCGGCTCGCAAGCCAAAGCTCAAGAAGCGGTTCTTGCTTATTAATGACGATTTGTGAGCGGTCATCAAATGTGATCGTGAATACCGAACCTTGTGTCTCGCAATCCACATCGCAATCTTGATTCTCTAACTCTTCTTCAATTTTTTGCCAAACCTGTTCAATATTTTGGTGAAATTCTGCAACATTCATAAAATTTTTCCGATTAAATCTGATAGAATGCCGTGAATTATAAAAGCCTTTCGCCTCGTTGGCAAAGGCAGATTTTACTATTAGAAGATTGAAAAAAATGAAAAAAATTACTTTCTATTTTTGTTATTAGGTGCATTCTGTACTTTGGCTACAGGTTGTGGTGTAAAAGGGCCATTATACTTTCCTGAAAAAGAACAACCACAAAACACGCAAAAAACACAATAAAAACTGACCGCACTTAAAGGATTCCTCATGGATTTTTTCCAATATAAAAAAACGAGCAACTTTATGTTGAAGATTTGCCCGTCAAACAACTCGCTGAAGAATTTGGCACACCGCTTTATATTTATTCGCGCGCCACGCTTGAGCGACATTGGCATGCCTTTGATTCAGCCTTAGGAGATCATCCGCACTTAATTTGCTATGCCGTAAAAGCCAACTCCAATATTGGTATATTAAATATAATGGCAAAATTAGGATCAGGCTTTGATATTGTTTCACAGGGCGAATTAGAGCGTGTCTTAGCAGCTGGCGGAGAGGCATCAAAAGTGGTCTTTTCTGGTGTGGCAAAATCTCGTGCCGAAATTATGAGAGCGTTAGAAGTAGGCATTCGTTGTTTTAATGTGGAATCTGTTGCGGAATTACATCATATCAACCAAATTGCTGGCGAAATGGGTAAAATAGCCCCTATTTCTTTACGCGTAAACCCCGATGTTGATGCCCATACACACCCTTACATTTCCACTGGATTGAAAGAAAATAAATTTGGTGTGAGCGTAGATGAAGCGCGTGAGGTATATAAATTAGCAGCAACCTTACCCCATGTAAAAATTACAGGTATGGATTGTCATATTGGCTCTCAGCTTACGGAATTACAACCCTTCTTAGATGCAACTGATCGCCTTATTCGTTTAATAGAACAGTTACAAGAAGATGGCATCACGTTAAAACACTTAGATCTCGGCGGTGGTTTAGGCGTAACTTATACCGATGAAACACCTCCACATCCAAGTGATTATGCCGCTGCGTTACTGAATAAATTAAAAGGCTATGAAAATCTCGAAATTATTCTAGAACCGGGTCGAGCGATCGCGGCGAATGCGGGGATTTTAGTGGCTAAAGTTCAATACTTAAAAAGTAATGAAAGCCGTAACTTCGCGATTACCGATACTGGGATGAACGATATGATTCGTCCAGCACTCTATGAAGCTTATATGAACATCATTGAAATTGACCGCACTTTAGGGCATGAAAAAGCCATTTATGATGTTGTTGGCCCGGTATGCGAAACCTCTGACTTTCTAGGTAAACAGCGTGAATTAGCCATTGCTGAAGGGGATTATATTGCTCAACGCTCTGCCGGTGCTTATGGTGCAAGCATGTCTTCAAACTACAATTCCCGTCCACGTACGGCTGAAGTGTTAGTGGATGGAAACAAAGCTCATTTAATTCGTCGCAGAGAAAGTCTCAGTGAATTATGGGCTCTAGAAAGTATTGCAGAATAAACAGATAGAAATAAAAAACGGTCAAGACTTGCATCTTGACCGTTTTTTGTATGGACTAGATAATTCGAGAGAATTGTTGTCGTTTTGCCGCTGCTCTTGAATAAGTATCAAAGCATAAGCAAATATTACGGATTAATAATCGACCTTTAGGCGAAACTTGTAAGCCTGTTTCTGTTTCAGAAATTAATCCATCTTCAAGTAATGGCTGTAATAACTGTAAATCTTCAGCAAAGTGTTTTTTGAAATCAATATTATATTGTTTTTCAATTGGTGCAAAATCAAGCTTAAAGTTACAAATCAATTGCTTAATCACATCACGACGTAAGCAATCTTCTTCTGTCATCGCTAAACCTTTATGCAGTGCAATACCTGAATTTTCTACATCATGATAATAATGTTTTAATTCTTTTTGGTTTTGAGCATATGTATCACCTAATAAACTAATGGCTGATACACCTAAACCGAGCAAATCACATTCTTCTTGCGTGGTATAGCCTTGGAAATTTCGGTGTAATACACCTTTCTCTTGAGCAATTGCTAATTCATCATCTGGTTTAGCAAAGTGATCCATACCGATAAACTTATAGCCTGCATTGCCTAAGGTTTCGATCGTTTTCTGTAAGATTTCTAATTTTGTTTCCGGTGGCGGTAATTGATCTTCTTTAATTTTTGCTTGTCCCGCAAATCGACTTGGTAAATGAGCATAGTTAAAGATACTTAAACGATCTGGATTCAATTCAATCACTTTATGTAATGTGAACATAAAACTTTCTACATTTTGAAGTGGCAATCCATAAATTAAATCAAGATTAGTCGATTGGAAACCTAACTCACGAGCACGAACAAGTAATGCATTCACAAACTCTTCATCTTGTTCACGGTTTACCGCTTTTTGAACCGCTTTATTGAAATCTTGTACGCCCATACTGATTCGGTTAAAACCAATATTGCGTAAATGATCAAGCATATCGAGTTCAATTTCGCGTGGGTCCATTTCAATACTGACTTCTGCATTATCCGCAATCGTAAAATGGTCTTTAAGCATCTTCATCAAACGAGCAGATTGTTCTTCTGTCAAATAAGTCGGTGTACCACCGCCCCAATGCACTTGAGTCGCAACACGATTTTTTTGAATAATTCTGAACGCGCTTTGATTTCTTTTTTTCAAGGTAATCAAGATAAATATCCGCCTTATGTTGATGACGAGTAATCACCTTATTACAGCCACAGAAATAGCAAAGTTTGTGACAAAACGGAATGTGTACGTAAAGGGAAAGTGGTCTTTCCGGATAACGATTAGCTGCTGCAATAAAATCTTCGTTTGTGTAACTTTCATTAAATTCTAATGCAGTTGGATAAGATGTATAACGAGGTCCTGATTGGTTATATTTTTGAATTAACGCAAGATCCCAAATAATTTCAGACATTAAGCTTCCCCAAATTTTTCTACGTCATTTAAAAACTGACGTAACTCCAACATAATTTCTTCTTCAAATTTTGCTTCCGCACTTTCTCGCTCAAGATCGAGTTTCATTCTTTCTTTTTTTAACAATGCTTTCCGAGCTTCATGCGTAGGCATTTCTTTTACAATATTATAAAGTGCATACATAGCTTGATATGGTTGCAAAGATTGTCCAAAAGGGAGTAAAAGCATTGATAAACGAATCACTCCTTCTGAATGGTTGCAATCTCCATTTTGCATCGCTTTAGCGATAATTACCATACTCTCTTTTAGGCGTTTTGTACGCGCTATTTTAGCCTGTTTAATGAGAGTGTTTTGCTCGCGTAACTTCCTAAGTAATTTGAAAGCATAAAATGATACGCCAGCAATAATTCCCAAAGCAATAATATTTAAAATAATCGGCCACATGACAATTATCTGAATTGGTTGATATCAATCTTCTCGAAGGTTCGATAGAGATCATCCTCTGTCTCATCTTCATCTTGAATACCCAATTCTTCCATTAACTGAGCAATACGATCTAAGCATTCATCCACAAATTGTTGATCAGCTTTACTAATTGTTTTGCCTTCATCTAAGGCATCCAACAATTCATTTAGAATTTCATTATTTTCTAAACGTTCTAACTCAACTTCAGGTGCAAGTTTTTTCGGTTCTTTGACTACTGGAATTGTCATCCCTTTCTCAGGTTTATTCACAAATTCAACAATCAGTGGAACCTTTTTACGACTGCCTATACGCGGATCTTTTTGTTCAACGACTTGATTATGCTTATTTTGCTCAGCGTTACTATGACGAGAACCCGATGCTAAACCTTTATGTTTACGTTTTTTCTTATCTTCTCTTGCTTTAGCATCTAATTCATAACGTGTTAATTTCTTACCTGATAGCTTCGGGGCTTCAGGTTTCTTATCTGATTTACGAATTGGCATAATATCGCTAATTTTACGAGTTTTCTTTTTACGAGCCATTTTGTGTTATTTATCCTATAAAAAAATTTTTGGTGATTGTACCATTCCACCTCTATTTTTCTCATTAAAAGATTTAAACATCTTTTTAATAAAACTATTCTGATTTTGACCGCACTTTTAGTTTATTTAAATCCAATCTAAAAACAAAAACCCCAAGCCATTCAGCTCGGGGTTCTACATTCAGTACCTGGCGGTGTCCTACTCTCACATGGGGAAGCCCCACACTACCATCGGCGCATCGGCGTTTCACTTCTGAGTTCGGTATGGGGTCAGGTGGGACCACCGCTCTATCGCCGCCAGGATTATTCCTTTAATAACTTTTCTCTCTTTCTGTTCCGCTATCTCTAGCGCTCACAACCAAACAAGCTGATAACCTTCAAAACTTTCTTCTTCTCTTTCTTCTCTGAGTTTCTTTCGTCTTCTCAACACCCAAAACCCTTGAGCGTTGTATAGTTAAGCCTCTCGGGCAATTAGTACATGTTAGCTCAACGGCTCGCACCGCTTACACACCATGCCTATCTACGTCTTAGTCTTAAACAACCCTTACAGATTTTAAATCTGGGAGAACTCATCTCTTGGCAAGTTTCGTGCTTAGATGCTTTCAGCACTTATCTCTTCCGCACTTAGCTACCCGGCAATGCGTCTGGCGACACAACCGGAACACCAGTGGTGCGTCCACTCCGGTCCTCTCGTACTAGGAGCAGCCCCAACCAATTCTCCAACGCCCACGGCGAATAGGGGACCGAACTGTCTCACGACGTTCTAAACCCAGCTCGCGTACCACTTTAAATGGCGAACAGCCATACCCTTGGGACCTACTTCAGCCCCAGGATGTGATGAGCCGACATCGAGGTGCCAAACACCGCCGTCGATATGAACTCTTGGGCGGTATCAGCCTGTTATCCCCGGAGTACCTTTTATCCGTTGAGCGATGGCCCTTCCATTCAGAACCACCGGATCACTATGACCTACTTTCGTACCTGCTCGACTTGTCTGTCTCGCAGTTAAGCTTGCTTATACCATTGCACTAACCTGACGATGTCCGACCGTCATTAGCAAACCTTCGTGCTCCTCCGTTACTCTTTGGGAGGAGACCGCCCCAGTCAAACTACCCACCAGACACTGTCCGAGACCACGTTTCGTAATCTTCGTTAGAACATCAAACGTTAAAGGGTGGTATTTCAAGGACGCCTCCACAATCACTGGCGTGACTGCTTCAAAGGCTCCCACCTATCCTACACATCAAAATTCAATGTTCAGTGTCAAGCTATAGTAAAGGTTCACGGGGTCTTTCCGTCTAGCCGCGGGTACACCGCATCTTCACGGCGATTTCAATTTCACTGAGTCTCGGGTGGAGACAGCCTGGCCATCATTATGCCATTCGTGCAGGTCGGAACTTACCCGACAAGGAATTTCGCTACCTTAGGACCGTTATAGTTACGGCCGCCGTTTACTGGGGCTTCGATCAGGAGCTTCTCTTTCGATTACACCATCAATTAACCTTCCAGCACCGGGCAGGCATCACACCCTATACGTCCACTTTCGTGTTTGCAGAGTGCTGTGTTTTTAATAAACAGTTGCAGCCAGCTGGTATCTTCGACCGGTTCAACCTTCATCCGCAAGGGACTACAATCTACGCCGGCGCACCTTCTCCCGAAGTTACGGTGCTATTTTGCCTAGTTCCTTCACCCGAGTTCTCTCAAGCGCCTGAGTATTCTCTACCTGACCACCTGTGTCGGTTTTCAGTACGGTTTAGATAAACCTGAAGCTTAGTGGCTTTTCCTGGAAGTGTGGTATCGGTTACTTCAGCTCCGTAGAGCCTCGTCATCATCTCTCAGTGTTTAATAGAAGTCCGGATTTGCCTAAACTTCCCACCTACAAACTTAAACGCACATATCCAACAGTGCGATAACCTAACCTGCTCCGTCCCCACATCGCAGTTTATCCAAGTACGGGAATATTAACCCGTTTCCCATCGACTACGCTTTTCAGCCTCGCCTTAGGGGCCGACTCACCCTGCCCCGATTAACGTTGGACAGGAACCCTTGGTCTTCCGGCGAACGGGTTTTTCACCCGTTTTATCGTTACTTATGTCAGCATTCGCACTTCTGATACGTCCAGCAAACCTCTCGATTCACCTTCATCCGCTTACAGAACGCTCCCCTACCCAACAGACTTTCGTCTGATGCCGCAGCTTCGGTGCTATATTTGAGCCCCGTTACATCTTCCGCGCAGGCCGACTCGACTAGTGAGCTATTACGCTTTCTTTAAATGATGGCTGCTTCTAAGCCAACATCCTAGCTGTCTAAAGCCTTCCCACTTCGTTTCCCATAATATAGACTTTGGGACCTTAGCTGGCGGTCTGGGTTGTTTCCCTCTCCACGACGGACGTTAGCACCCGCCGTGTGTCTCCTGAGTATCACTCTTCGGTATTCGTAGTTTGCATCGGGTTGGTAATCCGGGATGGACCCCTAGCCGAAACAGTGCTCTACCCCCGAAGGTGTCCGCTCAAGGCTCTACCTAAATAGATTTCGGGGAGAACCAGCTATCTCCCGGTTTGATTGGCCTTTCACCCCCAGCCACAAGTCATCCGCTAATTTTTCAACATTAGTCGGTTCGGTCCTCCAGTTAGTGTTACCCAACCTTCAACCTGCCCATGGCTAGATCACCGGGTTTCGGGTCTATACCTTGCAACTATTCGCCCAGTTAAGACTCGGTTTCCCTTCGGCTCCCCTATTCGGTTAACCTCGCTACAAAATATAAGTCGCTGACCCATTATACAAAAGGTACGCAGTCACCCTTAAAGGGCTCCCACTGCTTGTACGTACAAGGTTTCAGGTTCTATTTCACTCCCCTCACCGGGGTTCTTTTCGCCTTTCCTTCACAGTACTGGTTCACTATCGGTCAATCAGGAGTATTTAGCCTTGGAGGATGGTCCCCCCATCTTCAAACAGGATATCACGTGTCCCGCCCTACTTATCGTTAGCTTAGTACCATGACCTGGACTTCGAGTACGGGGCTATCACCCTGTATCCTAAGCTTCCCAGCTTGTTCCTCTGTCTCTGTCATTATCACTAACAGGCTCCTTCGCGTTCGCTCGCCGCTACTAACGAAATCTCGGTTGATTTCTTTTCCTCAGGGGTACTTAGATGTTTCAGTTCTCCCGGTTTTGCCTCACTTACCTATGTATTCAGTAAGTGATAGTAGATTCTTCATCTACTGGGTTTCCCCATTCGGATATCTTGGATTAAACGCCTCTTATCGACTCATCCAAGCTTTTCGCAGATTAGCACGTCCTTCATCGCCTCTGATTGCCAAGGCATCCACCTTGTACGCTTAGTCCTTAACTATACAACCTCAAAAAAATTCTTGATGTTGTGTTTTCAACTAAACACTTGATTGCTTTTGTTCAATCAAGATTTTATTCTTACTCAGACTTTTTCTTATCCTTAAAAGGACTTGAAAGTCTCTTCAGTTTTTCAGCTTGTTTCCTGGTTGTTAAAGAACAGAAGATAATAAAGTTATCTTTATTTGGCGTCCCCACGAGATTCGAACCCCGGTTACCGCCGTGAAAGGGCGATGTCCTAGAGCCTCTAGACGATGGGGACAACAAATAAAGATACTCTATCTTACATTTTGCTTACGCACTTTTCTCTCTTCATTTTATTTTTCTACAATATATCAATCAATCTGTGTGGACACTTATTGTCTCTCGTTTTTGGTAAGGAGGTGATCCAACCGCAGGTTCCCCTACAGTTACCTTGTTACGACTTCACCCCAGTCATGAATCATACCGTGGTAAACGCCCTCCCGAAGGTTAAGCTATCTACTTCTGGTACAACCCACTCCCATGGTGTGACGGGCGGTGTGTACAAGGCCGGGGAACGTATTCACCGCAACATTCTGATTTGCGATTACTAGCGATTCCGACTTCATGGAGTCGAGTTGCGAGACTCAATCCGGACTTAGACGTACTTTGTGAGATTCGCTCCAGCTCGCACTATCGCTTCCCTCTGTATACGCCATTGTAGCACGTGTGTAGCCCTACTCGTAAGGGCCATGATGACTTGACGTCATCCCCACCTTCCTCCGGTTTATCACCGGCAGTCTCCTTTGAGTTCCCGACCGAATCGCTGGCAACAAAGGATAAGGGTTGCGCTCGTTGCGGGACTTAACCCAACATTTCACAACACGAGCTGACGACAGCCATGCAGCACCTGTCTCAGAGTTCCCGAAGGCACCAATCCATCTCTGGAATGTTCTCTGGATGTCAAGAGTAGGTAAGGTTCTTCGCGTTGCATCGAATTAAACCACATGCTCCACCGCTTGTGCGGGCCCCCGTCAATTCATTTGAGTTTTTAACCTTGCGGCCGTACTCCCCAGGCGGTCGATTTATCACGTTAGCTACGGGCGCCAAACTTAAAGTCCAACCCCCAAATCGACATCGTTTACAGCGTGGACTACCAGGGGTATCTAATCCTGTTTGCTCCCCACGCTTTCGCACATGAGCGTCAGTACATTCCCAAGGGGCTGCCTTCGCCTTCGGTATTCCTCCACATCTCTACGCATTTCACCGCTACACGTGGAATTCTACCCCTCCCTAAAGTACTCTAGCGACCCAGTATGAAATGCAATTCCCAGGTTAAGCCCGGGGCTTTCACACCTCACTTAAGTCACCGCCTGCGTGCCCTTTACGCCCAGTTATTCCGATTAACGCTCGCACCCTCCGTATTACCGCGGCTGCTGGCACGGAGTTAGCCGGTGCTTCTTCTGTAGTTAACGTCAATCACCTAGTCTATTAAACTAAATGCCTTCCTCGCTACCGAAAAGAACTTTTACAACCCGAAGGCCTTCTTCATTCACGCGGCATGGCTGCGTCAGGGTTGCCCCATTGCGCAATATTCCCCACTGCTGCCTCCCGTAGGAGTCTGGGCCGTGTCTCAGTCCCAGTGTGGCTGGTCATCCTCTCAGACCAGCTAGAGATCGTCGGCTTGGTGAGCCTTTACCTCACCAACTACCTAATCCCACTTGGGCTCATCCTATGGCATGTGGCCCGAAGGTCCCACACTTTAATCTCTCGATATTACGCGGTATTAGCTACAGTTTCCCGTAGTTATCCCCCTCCATAAGCTAGATTCCCAAGCATTACTCACCCGTCCGCCACTCGTCATCAAAGAAGCAAGCTTCTTTATGTTACCGTTCGACTTGCATGTGTTAAGCCTGCCGCCAGCGTTCAATCTGAGCCATGATCAAACTCTTCAATTCAAGTTCAATCGCTCAATACTGCTGACATAAAAATGTCACTACTTAAAAAAAGTATTATGAATTTCTAGTTAGCACCTATTAAGACTTCAAAAATTAAAAAAATATTTTTTTAAAAACAAGTCCAATCAACAAGTGCCCACACAGATTGTCTGATATATTGTTAAAGAGCAAAAAAATAACGACGCACTGGTTTTTATAAAGCTTCACAACAGCGCGTCGTTGTG
>BNJS01001599.1_pt1 | contig 151098 bp, 249 predicted proteins | sample 8540461 | NCBI WGS metagenome assembly BNJS01 (sample SAMD00202454, study PRJDB9452) | human saliva metagenome | isolation source: human saliva | place: Japan | reverse complement strand
CAGAAAAATCTTCAAAGCGGCATTCGCTGACAGAAACGAATCTCAAGCTAACCGTAAATATACATACTATGCAAGTGCAGCTCGGCAAAGCTGGTATGCCAGACAAAATCGCTAGATTACTTCGAAGAAACAGCAATCAACGAATCTGCTCATGCTAAAGTATGGTTCAAAGTTATTTACACGGTATGGCGATGTATGAGCACGCTGACATGAGCAATCAACTGAGCGCTGCTGCTGGCGACGACACTACGAACACACTGTAATGTGCCCAGAATTTGCTAAAGTTGCAAAAGAAGAAGGTTTCGCTAAAATCGCTACTTATTCGAACAAGTTGGTGTTATCGAAGCTCGTCACGAAGAGCGTTACCTCGACCTTGTAACTGCTGTTGAAGGCGGTAAAGTGTTCAAACGTGAACAACCAGTTGCTTGGATGCATGCTAACTGTGGTTACATCCACATCGGCGAAGAGCTCAAAACTTTGCCCAGTATGTGCTCATCCACAAGCATTCTTCTCTCAACACGAGAAACTCTTATCTAATTAGTAAACCGAGTGGTTTCTTAGATAGGTATTATAGAAGCGTATCAAGTGATACAAACAATGCAACTAAGAACTAGGTAGTTCTAAGGTATGTACCCGATTACACAATATACTAAGTAATGATATCTCCCAAGTGGGTCAATTTACATATCATTATCCCAAATTGGGTTAGAGCTAGTATATGGGTATACTAAAGCGACTGTGAAAACAGTCGCTTTTTGCCACTCATAATATACTATATCCATTTCCTATCTTTCTCTATTTATCATCTTCTCTTCATATTATTACTATATACTCTACTTACAAGGTCTACTCTCTTAGATACATACGCTATGATTCCCTAGAACCTTATAGGTAGTCGCTAAAGGATATCCACCAATATTCATGGAACATGACTATCTAACTAACTGTTAATGACAGACTATCTAATTACAGGAGAAACTTATGAAACGCACATTATTGTAGCAACACTTGCGATGACGATTGGATCTTCCCATTTGCTTCATCTATCAACTACCCAAGCTTTCAAAGGGACCATAAACCAGTGTCTTTAAAATGGCCTCTAGCGAAGAGATGAAAGCCTATACGAAGGATTTGAAAAGTTACCTAGCTGATACAGATGCAGTATTCAAATGTTAATTACAAAAAACGTATAGCTATCGACACTTACAATGCTGGCGTACGTGAATATAATAAGGATGATTTCTTTCACAAAGATCGCGCGTTGAACCTTATTCTTATGATGAAAGCTACACCCAAACTAAACGTGTCGGTGGTCATAGCTTATCACACCTTCGGTGACACAGTGATCGTTACATCAAAACCATCCTATGCCTATATTAGAAACAAAACCACAAAAGAAAGACGAAAGATGATACATTTGCACGCTTGATGCGTCGCATGGAAAAAGCATTTAGGTATAGACCGTTGGTAACCTTCTGTTTGCAGTATATACACAAAGGCTGCTAGCCCTATATCCAGTGAGCTACAGCCTTCTATTTGTTCATAGTAACTTTCATCAGATACATGATGCATCTAATACAGTACTTATACCTTATCGAATTGTTTTGTATCATATAATGCTTTGCTTGGTCAAACGTTCCTTGTAATCTGATCTACCACGATAGCATTTGTCATAGAACCACTTACATTCAACATGGTACGTCCCTTATCAACGATAGGGTCTACTGCTAAGATTGGGGAAATGGCTCCAAAGAATGCACCCATGCCTGTACCAGACAAGGAGACAGATGCTGCCATAGTCGCAGTACCAGGTACGCCAGCAATCCCTAAGGATCCCAACGCAATAACGATTACACTCATTACATACATCGTGAAATCTAGTGGCACACCAGATACACGAGCAATGTAGATGATACACGTGCTGGGAAAATACCTGCACAGCCTTGCATGCCCCAGTTGTACAGAAGCTTGCTACTGTGTTAGCGGTGGCAGGATTTACACCTAGTTTTTTAGTCAATGTTTCTACAGTCAATGGCAATACACCCATGCTAGAGCGCGATGTGAAAGCCAAGATTAAAGCTTCTTTTGCTTTGCGGAAGTACATAACAGGGCTGACACCGAATAACTGTTAACAGAATAGCTTGTACTACCAACATAACTGACTACGCCTACATAGATTAATACAATAAACAGCCATGTCAGCAATAGCGCCAAAACCTTTTTGTGCCAATGTTGTAGCCATAAAGCAACAACACCATACTGGCATTAAACCGATGATAGTCCGCTGCAGAAAATCACTGTGATGCTTCATCAAATAATTTTGTAATCATACGTAAATCAGATAGCTCCATGTTGTTTAGCTAGTCGAGCAATACCACCAATGATAACACCGAATACAACGATAGCGATGACATTTGTTTCCGCCATAGCATGTACTGGATTTGATGGAATCCAGTGCACGTAATGTATCAACCACTGGTTTTACTCGCGCATCTTGGAATCTAACTACTGCTAAGGTACCTTCTCCCTAATCCAGTCACTGTACCTAGTGCCCAAAGCCCACGATAGCGCAATACCTACCATGACCAAAGCTACAACTCCTGTAGAAGATACAAGACGCTTTTAAATTTGCATTCGTATCCATGTGTGAGATAACGTGAACAATGGAGATAAATACCACAGGAATTACTAGCATACGGATTAAATCAATAAATCCTCCGCCGATAAGAGAGACCACTTCGTACTTTCTTTAATGAACACGACGTCCATTGGGTTTTTAGGAATCCTGCAATCAATTGTACTGCAACCCCTAACACAGCCCCTACTACGGTGGCAATCATTACTAACGTACCAAAGTGAATATTTCTTTTTGAAGAAAATATACATATCCTAAAGCGATGACGAATAGCACAGTATTCCAATCGTCATAGGATCGCTGATCATGAGAAATTGTTTAAAAAGTGGCATATCCATACAAATTCTCCTTCCTTTCCAGACCAAACTATAGTCCAACTTACTTCTTTATTCCCTGTACTGTACAGGCAACAATATTGCTTATTATATCATTCTCAATATACTTTGGTCAATATCCTACTTTTTATATGAGGCTTATATCTTTCCATTATAAGAATAAAATACACAGAGACTTACTATTATTATTTATAAATATAGAGACGAGATCTAAAATTTATAGTACAATAGTATGGTAGAGGTTAACAATAGAGTTCTATTGTACGATGATGTGCGCCCATGAATAGCAATGAACTAACATGACATCTGACTACTTTTTGTTTGGGAGGATACCATGGATACATCTTACTATTACAATTTTATCATCTTAGTACAAACGGGGAATATGACACAAGCAGCAGAGATACTGCATATTACACAACCAGCTTTAAGTAAGCAACTCAAGTACTTAGAAGCCGAATTTGGTACCCCCTATTAGTGCATCAAACGCGGTCAACGCTGGATCTAGCTTTTCACCTGACTGGAAAGCAGGGTCGTATTTTTCTATGAAAAAGCACAACAATTGTGCTCCATCGAAGAGTCTACCTATGCCGATGTAAAAAGCTTAGTTCAGGAGTAGAAGGTACCTTACGCATTGCCTCCTCTGCTTCAAGGTCTACCTCTTTGATTCAACAGTATTTGCATTTCTTTTTCTCGTCAATATCCTGTCGTTCGTTATGAAATTTATGAAGGATTAATGACCGATGTAACGGAATCTTTATTGAACGGTAGTGCTGAGGTCGGGTTATGCAACGAGCAAATGGTAGATTCCCAACAAATTTGATGTTCTCTACACACAAGCAGAGGATTTATATGCGCGCTCTTTAGAAAAGATTTATTTTGGACAGACCGTGACTTAGAAAGTATTTCTTGGAAAAGATATGCAAGTGTCACTCTTAGTCTATCTATGTGGTGGATGCGGCACGCACGTGCTCGCTGAAAGCCCATCATAATGATTTCTCTTCACTCCAATGTGGTACTCTGTGACCACAACAAAAGGTTCTGCAATCGAGTGGGAGGCCCAATCGGGACGCACTATAGCCATCGTATACCTATGGACAGCTCAGGAAACAGTTCTCATCCAGATATGACAACCGTATTAGTAACAGAACTGACAGCGCATTCTACAAAAGGCATTTATCACCATTAAAGGGGCAACCTTTATCCATGGTGGCACAACAATTCTTAAATTCTACAAAGCTCATTCCTGGAGAGTAATTATAGTAATACAAAAGGGTCCCCGAAGGACCCTCATATCTGATTATAATTCTTCGTTTCTTTAATTAAGCCTCGTTTTTCTTATTTAGATATAACAAATACAATGGTAAGATAATAATACAACCGCAGTCTAAATCAATTGATTTGGTTTTGCTCATGCCAGCATCCAAAGAGATGTAATGATGGCAATACAGGAATAATAATACCTCCCGGAATTTTGTCTGGACGCTCTTTATGAGCCCATTTTTACGAAAAAATGATATGCCAGAAACACAAGTTGGCATGATATGTGCTGTAAACCAGACACGGCACTGATAGCTGCCAGTTGAACAAAACTACCGCTCCATACCAGTAATAGCTAAATCACCTGTCCTGGCCTGTCCTAACGTGGTGCTAACTAGTACGTTTTGCTAGGGGTGCTTGGTAACATATGCATCTTCTGCCAAGGATGTTTGCAGTGCGAGGTCCTAGGAAGGACTGAGCAATGTTAATACCACCCATAGATAACAACATTGCCAGCTGAGCACGAAAATACATGCATGGCTCCCATAATTTGACCACTGACACGTGGTGCTTTATCATTAGCAAGGGCTATCACCCATAATACCGATACATACTGCAATACCAACATATGGCACAGATACGATGATCGTGACCGTAATAATGGCACGAGGTAAATTCTTTTAGGATTTTCCATATCTTCTGCAACTACCACAATGGCTTCAGATCCAGTATACGCAAAGAGTAACAATATCGCAGTGGCTGCGAATGCACGATACACCTCCATCTGAAAGTTCACGAAATCTAGGTACAAACGGTGTAAAGTTTGTTCCGTTAGTCATAAATAATCCGATACGCAATAAAGCAAATAAAGGCACTAGCTTAGATACATTAATCAAATTATTTAATATTTTTGTCATCTTTACACCAATAATATTAATTACCGTCAATAAGACGATGATAATCGTGGCATGATATCTTTCATAAAGTCACCAGATGGTGCCGGAATAGCTGCCCCCAAGGCTGTCGCAGTCCCACCACGCCATAACTGCCCAAGCAATGAGCACTACAATCCATTTAAGAACCCCTACTTCAAATCCCAAAAGTCACCTAAAGAATGTTTTGCGTATAAATATGGTCACTCCATTACGAGTGAAGAATCCCGCTACTTCAGCAAAGCATAGCGTAATACAAATGTGAGGATGCATCAAATAGCAACACCCTAAACTCGCTGGACCCATAAGGGCATATGCTTTATTCAGCAATAAGAAAATCCCTGTTCCTACAATGGCGTTAATACCGAGGAGAACGATACTCAAAAAGCCAAATTTACTATCTTTTTGTTCCATTAAGCCTCTTTCTTAGCAGCCTCTACAAAGTCTTTTGAAAATCGCATCGCATTCAACTCATGACGCATCATTTCTGGATGGAATTGGTAGTACGTAGGTATGGGTAGTCTGTGCCTTCCATAAGCTTCTACTACGGTATCTTTTGCGACACCACTACGTAATCCTTCGCCTACTTCTTTCACAATTTGGTGGTGATGAGAGTTAACCATAACTGTTTCAGAGTCTAAGATACCAAATAATTTGGAATCCTTTTCAATCACCATAGAATGAGTTGGTAATCCTGCTGTTTGATTTTGGGAATGCTTAATCGTAGCAAAGGCAGGCAAGAGTCTTGATATAAGGAACCTTTGTAGCTACATTGATAATTTGATGTCACGACAAATCCCATAATAGGAAGCATATTCTTTTTGCATAGGCTAACATGCATATCAAAGATATCGCGTTCTGGCCAAATTCACCTAATCCACGTTCTGGCTCTTCGCCATAGAGTGTGGAGCAATATCATGACCCCCAGAAAGAATGAGACCATCTAAGCGTTCCACCAATGCTTTCAATGTTGCTTCATCTTCTTGGAATGGAATAATCACAGGAATACCACCTGCTTCTAATACAGACTGCACATAATCATCATTCACATAGGATCGTTTATACCCCGAAATGGACCGCTTTGGTCGATCATGTGAACCTGAGATACCGATTAATGGTTGTTTCTGAGACATCCTCTCCTTACTACTTTTGCCTGAGTCTATACATGATAAAGGATATAAGTCGATGACAACCATAAAATCACTTATACAATGATGCTACTTTTTATTGTTATGGGCAATGCCCATCCATAATAGGGCTAGCGGTTCTTGCTACACCAGCTTTGGCAACGCTCAGACTTGCTCTGTATCATATATCAATAGTAAAGTGAACGTTCCACTCGGATGACCCTAGGTAACGGTTTTTCGTGCGCTTAGATTCTTCACTTATCACATCATTAACTGCTAGTTCCTGGAATTAATGCTGCTGTGGCAGTAGCAATACCTCCAGTAACTGCATAGGCTCTGTGAATCGCTTGATAAAGCTTTGGTACGTGCTACTATATCTATCGATGTACCCTCAATAACACGGCCCTGTATCTCCGTATACGTAGAAGCAGTTCCCACCATACATACCTTTTGGAATCGCTAGACTAGCACTTTCTTTTGATGTAGCTAATCCCATTCTGATGCATCGCAGTCCTACGAATATCTTCTAATATATCTAATAGTCCCCTCTGCATCTGCTTTCGATGTCACTTGGCAGTTTCTGTTCCTGCATATCCTAAATCCTCTGCTTTCACAAATACACTTGGGTTGCAGAGTCCACAAAACTTACGTCGATGCTATGATTGTTCTTCTGCTGTATGCGCATTGCCTTTTCCAAAGTGATCGTATCCCGTACATTGCCTGTGAGGCAGTAACCTTCCGTTTTAGAACCACTAGGGGATTGAAAGTAGAGCATAATTTGTGCCCCTGTACCTGGAACTCCATCGATGGAGAAGTCTCCTGCTACAACTGGCAATCCATCCTGTACCGGTATATGCGCTTCTATGATTTTATGGGTATTCGTATTATGTATACGAAACTACGGTCATCGGTTCTACTGGTTCTACCAGGCCACGTAAAATCAGCAAAAATACCAACTCCAGACTGAAATATTACCGCAATTACCCTCATGATCCACCACCGCATCAGTAATACCGACGTAACCAAATGTATAGTCTACATCAGCAAGCCTCTACCGTACGTAGTCCCTACAATAGCCAGTTTACTTGTTAAATGGATCTGCACCACCTATGCCATCAATTTGTCGTACATCAGGGCTACCATAGTAAGGATAAAATGATTTGATCCTCGCTCGGATGCATCTAGATGGTAAATCGGAAGCAAGTAAATAGGCACCTTTACTAGTTCCCACCCACGGATATATATAATACTGGTAGTTGTCAAACTTTCTTTCATCATAACACCTCGATATAGAGGATGACACAGTCTAGCTGTGCCATTATCCCATTTGTATTAACTATTCATAGTATGTTCGTAATCTACTATTGATCCACCATTACGTAAGAAGTTCAATTTTACCTCCTGCTCGTACAATTTTCTAATTGTCGCTCATTTAATGGTGTTCTTAATGTATAGAATGAGATTTTCGTTTTTATTTTCTACGGTAACACACCAGATGCAAAAGAAGCATCATCACAGTGATAGAATAATTCATCACCTTCTTGAAGACTTTATAATCCGCATCATTTTTCAAAGAATAAAGGCAAAATACCAAAGTTAACAAGATTATCCATATGAATCCGTTCGATAGATTTTGCAATCACCGCTTTTACTCCTAAATACATTGGGAAAAGTGCTGCATGTTCACGAGAAGATCCTTGTCCATAGCTTTTCACGAGCTACAATCACATTATAGTATCCATGGTCAACATTTTGCTTTACATTGCTCTGCAAAAATCTGGTTTCTACGTGACAGAATATATATTGGCTATATTTAGCACATTAGATTCTAAATTTCAAATATGGTCCAGCTGGCATAATATGATCGTCAGTAATTTTATCTCTACTTTGATGGTTACTTTAGCAGAAATGGTTTCTGGTAAAAGCAATATTACTAGGAGGTTCCCCAATATTAGGACCACGTAAAATAGATTGGTTCACATCACAGCTTGGAGCAACAATCAAGGAATCATCAATGTCATACACCTCAGGGAGCTCAATCGTTGGTACTTCTATTCCTATTTCACGAGGATCTGTAATCGTTCCCTGTCAAAGCAGAAGCTACCGCTGTTTCTACTGAAACTAAATGCACTAAGGCATCTTTAGTCCCACTACGACCCTCATAGTTACGATTGTTCGTACGCAAATGAAATAGATTTTGTTCGTGGTGCTTGTCCACAACCTACACAGAATCCACAAGTACTTTCAAACAGACGTGCTCCGGAAGCAAGTATATCTGCTAAGGCTCCATTTTTGTAATCATAGCTAATGCTTGCTTGGATCCAGGAGCAACCCCAAAACTCACATCTGGATGAATCTTTACGTCCTTTCAACATTGCTGCCATCGATCATTAAGTCTCGATAACTGGAATTGGTACAACTTCCCACTAACACTTGATCTACGGCAACATCTTTTTAATTCTGCTACTGTTTTTACATTATCTGGAGAGTGTGGACATGCAATCATAGGCACTCAATGTATTTAGATCAATTTCAATGACTTTCATCATACTGCGCATCTTTCATCTGCCTGTAATTCTACCCATCATCTTCACGACCTTGAGCACGTAAAAACTCTTTTCGTTTTTGCATCACTTGGGAAAAATGGATGTAGTGATTCCCATTTCAGCACCCATATTCGTGATTGTTGCTCTCTCGGTACTGTTAAAGATGCCACACCTTCACCTGTATACTCGATAGCTGTTCCTACATTTCCTTTTTAGTGGTTAAAAATACTTAATACTTTTAACACGATATCTTTTTGCTGCACACCAAGGTTGTAAACTGCCCATTTCAATTTAATATTGATAACTTTAGGACAAAGTTAAATGGAATGGCTTTTCCTGCCATATGATGCTACATCCATACCCCAACACCGACAGCAAACATTCCCTAATCCACCCAGCATGTTGAGTATGACTATCGCATCCCTACTAAGGTTTGACCTGGTCTAGCAAATCGTTCTACATGTACTTGATGGCAAATACCATTACCTGCTTTTTGAGTAATAAATACCATATTTACTTGCTACATCTTGTAAATATTTATGATCAGTCTGCATTTTCAAATCCATCTTGTAATGTATTATGATCTCACATAGGACACGTGATACCGTTTTTAACTCGTATCTAAACCTAATGATTCAAACTCTAAAGTACGCCATATGTCCCAATGGCATCCTGTAGTCAAGGTTTGGTCAATGGCAACAGCAATATCTTCACCTGCAACCAATCTTCCTCTACTAAATGAGATTCCAATATTTTATAGATTAAACTTTTTCCTGCCATCTTAGTCCTCCTACTTATGACTAACTACGGTGTTTACCTTACCTGAAGGCCTTTATAGTCTAATTATATATGGTAAAAAGAAATAAATAAAATAGATTGACATTTATCTTATGATAAAATATTTTTATCATAAGGAGGTGTTTACCATGAAACTATGGAAAAAGATTGGCATATCTTTGTTGCTATTTCAGAAGAAGGAAACATGACGAAAGCCAGCCAATCGTTTATATATCTCTCAACGCATTATCTTATCGTCTACAGCAATTAGAAAAAGCAGTTCAATAAACCATTTATGCATACGTACTTCTCGTGTGTTACCCTAACAGAAACAGGGGAATTATATTATCGCTATGCCTTTAGATATGCTGACTAGAAAAGCGTGAGATTTGAAAGACACCTATCCAATTATATACGAAGAAATAACTAGCACATTACGACTAGGTGTCTCCAGCATTTATGCCAATTATATGTTACCAGATATCTTATCAGGATTTACCAAGCCTATCCAAAGGTAAAATTAGAAGTCTATACTAGGCATTAGCTCTAAAATAGCTCAACTCTTTCAGTCTAATGAGGTAGAGGTTGCTATTATTCGCGGTCCTCAATCGCATGGTACGGTGAATCATTTGTTTAATTCACACAGATCGCATCGGCTTTAGTGACCAATACATCTTTACCTTCTAAACCCTATGCCCAGAGAAGATATCCTGACTTTGCCATTTATACGATATGCAACAGCCCAGGATTTATATACTATAATCGATAAAGTGGTGGAAACAGCATTATCAAGTTCCCTCCCAACGATAGTATCAAGGTTGATACCATGGCTACATGTCGACAATTTCATCAGACTTGTAGGATGGTCTGTACTCCCAGAAACAGGATTAGGAAAGGTTCTCGATGAAGTTTACCTTTGATCATTACTATGGGATGATGGTACACCTCTATTGCGAGAAACGAATATCTATTATCAAGCTAAGGCCTCTACAACGTAGAGCAGTTCATACATTTTATTTACGTATATAAAAAGCACTATATAACAGTCAATTGCATATACATATATAGATGCATGCAAAAAGGGATTGGACTCAGTGAGTTCAATCCTTTTTGTATTTGACAGTATCTAATATAGTAATGGTTTACGTACTACGTCGATGATAGATCCATCACGATATTCGATGATAGCTACTACATCTTTTAGGGATCTTGAGATACTTCAATGCCTTCTGGTTTATCCAACCATGTCGTACGCCATTTGTTGTAACTCTTCAATTGTGTAAAATTGGTAAAGTTAGAATCTTTGAAACGTTCAATTAAATCTTGACGATTTGGATTGATCGCGATACCACGTTCTGTTACCAAACACGTCGATACTTTTCACCTGGTGTGATAACTGTTTCCACGTTCACGAATCATTGGCAAGCGACCACGAATCAATGGGCATGTAATAACAGTTACTTTTTGCGCTGCTGCTGTATCAGAGTGACCACCAGATGCACCCATCAAGATACCGTTGAGTCAGTCATACAGTTTACGTTGAAATCTGTATCGATTTCTGTAGCGCCCAAGAATACTACGATCTAAGTAGTTTGTCATGCAGTCTGTTGTAGGGTCTGCGTACATGGATGCGCTCATTTCGATATGATTTGGATTGTTGTCCAAGGATGCTGCCGCTGTTGTGATCAAATGTTTGTGTATCATAAATCGCTTTGATGTGACCTTTTTCAAGCATGCTTACTAGTACGCCTGTAGCACCGCCAACGCCGAATCCACCAACAACGCCTTTTTTCTCTAATTTTTCACCGATGAATTTAGCTACTGCTAATGGAGCTCCGCCAGCGCCCAATTGGAAGGAGAAACCTTCTTGGATAATGCCCGCTTCATCAAGGAATTCTGCTGCCATTTCAGCAATTTTAATTTGTACAGGGTTTTTCGTGATTCCCACAGCACCAGATGCGATACCTTCTGGATCACCGATAGCCTCTACTTCAACGATGTAATCTACATCTGTTTGAGGAATGGAGATTGGGTATACATTGTCGATTAAGTTATCTGTTAACAATACAGTTTGATCTGCATAGTGAGAGTCAACCATAGCAGCAACCCAACGCACCGCAAGCGGATTTACCTTTGACCTGTAGCATTACCACGACGATCAGGGCAGGTACGCCCATGAAAGCTACGTCGATATGAGCTTCCCCAGTGCAAACTGCACGAGCACGTCCACCATGGGAACGAATTACTACTGGGCGTTTTCAATACGCCGGGTTCAAGCTTAAGAATTTGCCCAATGCATCACGAAGACCAGATGTTTCGATAGCTGTTACATGTACCATCTTTTAATCATATCGATTAAGAACTCATGACAAGGCGCTAAGGAAGAGTTAAGGATTGTAATATCTTTAATTCCTTTGGCTTGTACACGGTCCATTACAAGTTTCATCACATAGTCACCATTACGTAAATGATGGTGGAAGGAAATAGACATGCCATCTTTTAAGACCTACTTTTTCAATAGCTTCATCGATGGATCCTAGTAATTTATTTTCACCTGGGATGTGAAGTTTTACTGGTTTTACCTGCACGCGTACAGTTTCTGTCACTAGCGAATTGACCTTCATATAGACGACGACCTTGAAGGCATTCTAATTCCATAGGAATGTCGCGACCAATTTTATTTAACATCGATTTCTGCTCCTTCCTCAAGTTCTACTTTGATACCTGCTGCACGGGCTTTATCTACCACGCGTTGTGCACGTACTACGATAGGACCGTCAATCATTTTACCATCTACAGCGATAACGCCTTTATTGTTGCGAAGTGCTTCTGCATAGGAGTTCAATACTTTTATAGAATGAGCAATTTCTTTTCATCTGGAGTGAACACTTCATGGATAATTTTGATTTGGCTTGGGTGAATACAAGATTTTTCCATCGTAACCAAGAGCTTTGATGAACTCCACTTCTTCACGGAAACCTTGTGGGTCTTTCACGTCGGAGAAGACTGTGTCAAGTACACGGATACCTGCTTCACGTGCTGCATGAAGGATTGTTTGACGAGCAAATAACAATTCATGAGCTGGTTTATGTTTACCTGTACGAAGGTCTGCACGATAGTCTTCTGCGCCTAGATGCAATACGCTACTACACGAGGACCTTGTGCAATTTCACGCACATTGTATAAACCTTTACGGATTCTATGGCAACGATAATATTGATAGTACCTTCTTCCCAACCGTTCCTTTTTCTACTTCCTCAATTTTTCTTTAGCAACGATTTCTACTTCGGATACATCTTCTGTTTTTGTGAAGACAGAATCAAATTAGGTTTTGCTGGTACAATCACATCAAGGTCAGCATAACCATATGGAGTTTGTGTTGGATGGTTGATACGAACCACTGTTTCACCTTTGAATTTTAAAGTTTTTCAAAGCTTCTGCTGTCAATAAACGAGCTGTATCTTTTCTGTGACTGCTACGAGTCTTCAATATCAAACATGATGGAGTCTGCACCGTGGATATCAGCACTGTTGATCGTTTTAGGGTGTGTTACCAGGTACGAACATCATGGAACGAGGATAAACGTTTTTGCTAATTCAGTTAATTGGCTCATTATGCTTCGCTCCCTCTTTCTAATGCACCCAATACACGGGCTTTAATCAGTATAATCCCAAGCTGCTTTGTCGATAGCTGTTACTTTCACGCCATCGAAACCTGCTTCTTTTACAGTGGCTTCGATGAAAGCACGAATATAGCTTACCATAAGCACGCTCAACTTTTGATTTTCAATTCAACTTCGATACCAGATGCAATTGGTTCCACTGTTACCAATACATCATCATCAAAGCCAGCCATAGCTGCTTTCACTAGATGTTTCATAGTTAATCCTTTCTATGCATGACAACATCATGAAAAGCCAGGTCTACAGGAAATACCCCTGTGGTTCCTGACTCACATGATCTAATTTATATTATAGGATACCTAACATACCCCACCATGGATAGCCAATTACGAATGTAAGCACTAAGCAAACGATTGCTACCACACCGCCAGTGATCCACAATCTTTTACGTCGTTATAACCTGCGCCGAATACAATAGGTGCTGCCGCTCGCCGTAATGTGTTAATGCACCACCATATGAGTTAGATGCACACAATACTAATGCTAATGCCATAGGGTTCACACCAGCTGCAGGGCCTACTGCCAAGAATACTGGTAACATAGCTACTACGTATGCAGAACCAGATGCGAATAAGTAACGAATTGCTACGGAAATAATACCGATAATAACAAGTGCTACAAATCCATTGTCACCGAAGTGTAAATGTGTTTTGCATTACTTCTGCTAACCATTCGAAGAATTTTAGCTTTAGATAATGCATCAGATAAACCGATGATACCACCGAACCACATCAATGTGTTCCAGCCACCTTTATTAGCAACCATATCATCCCATTTAATAGCGCCCAAGCAGAAGGAAGCTACCATGGATACAATTGCCACAGCTGTAGCATCAATTTTAAATTTAATGCCGAATGCTGCCAAAATAGAAGGCAATGCCCACCCTAATAAAGCGAAGATAAAGATACCAACCAATGTTTTTCAGCTTTGAGACATAGGTCCTAGCTCTGCTAAGCCTTCAGCAGCAATTTTTTTATTGTCTACTGTTGTCATTGTTGGTTTGTTGAACAAGTATGTGATGTATGGAACTACTAATAACATAGCAATGCCTGGTACAATCATCGCTAGAGCCCATAAGCCCCTCTAAATGAATACCTAACATTTTAGCCATGAAGTCTCCTGCTAATGCATTTGGAGCCATTGCTGTTAAGAACATCAAGGATGTTACTTTTGTTACCATGTATGTATTTGCCATTAGGGAAACGACCAGCTTTGTGGCCGTTTCACCTGGTTTTCAGAACCAAGAGATTTTGCCACTGCATTCATGATTGGGAATACGATACCGCCGCAACGAGCCGTGTTGAGATGGTGTTGCTGGGGATACTACAAAGTCAAGTAGAGCTGTTACATATCCCAAACGAGTACTGTACTACCAAAAGCACTGGATTAAATGAGTGGGCAATACGACGACCTAAACCAGTTTTAACAAATGCTACGGATAAAGCAAATGCAGAGAATACCAACCATGCTGTTGTTGCATAACCAGAAAGAACTGCTTTTGTATTACCTAAAAATAATGCAGAACCTGCGATAGCGGATAATACTACAACAGGGAGCTGGGAATGGCTTTAAAAATTAAGCCTACGATAGCTGCTAAATAGAAACCAAATAGTTTCCAAGCACCATCTGCTAATCCTTCGGAGCTGGACTATACCAGATCGCGTGGGATTAACAACATAATCAAAGCATTGATTACTTTTTGTTCATCTTGTGTCTCCTTACTACATAAGATTAAAATACCTCAACCTATATTCATTCACACATTATTTCTATACCAAGCGAAACTTACTATACAAAAAATTGAATAAGGGACGGTTTACCACTTACTAGACCAGTGCAAATAGTTAGGTTTTTACTACGCTTTCATTATATCCAATCACATAGAAAGGGGAAAATAAAAATCCTTTATAAGGCTTATAAAATTTATTCTTCCTCAAAAACCCTACTATCTATGCATTTTACAAATACCACTAAAACCCTTATACTATGCTAACCAATTTATAATTCCTACTAAATATATCCTATTTAAGTGATAAATATCACCGTTGATTGCTACTTTCATATACTAGCACTTCTATGTAAAAAACATGAAAAGAGAGTGTAACTATAATAGCTACGCTCTCTCTTTATAATCGTATATATTTCTATAGTCAGGAATCTATTAACTGCTATATCCAGGCAATGTAACAATTTGATGACTTGCGTAATAGTCTGTTACATAATCAATAAATGTTTTAACAGCGATTAGTTTTGTACTTACCTCATCATGGAATAAATACGTAGACCGCACCAATGGTCTCTCATCTTTCATCCGCAACGGTTCTACATAGATACCATGTTCACGACAACTGCCAAGTCCTAAATAAGGTAAAATGGCCCAACCTAATCCTTCTCGCACGAAATGACGGCAAGTTACCATAGAATCTAATTCCATGGCTGGGCGTACGTCTCCTACACTATGCTCTTTCTTCCAATTTTCTACTACTGTAGCAATGGATCCATCTGTGCGATAGTTAATCATAGGAATGTCTCGTAGCTCTTTATAATCTACAGAATGCTTGTATACTAAACAGTAAGGTTCCTCAAAGAGACGAACTCCATTGGGCACATAATTGTATTCACCACGAGCAGAGGCAATCATCACTTCTCCAGGTTAAACATTTTATTCACATGTGAACTATAGCCAGTTTTTACTTCAATCCGAATCTTAGGATGTTGTTTTGTAAAGTTATTTAATAAGTGTGGCAACTCATAATCTGCAAAGTTAATAGACGCCGCTATTTTTAAAGTCCCTAGATTTTTCCCAGTGACTTTACCAATATTTTGGCGTAATTCCTCTCGGGACCGAATCATACGTCGGCAATAATCTGTAATATAGCTCCCCCTCTACCAGTTAATACAATACCATCATTAGCACGTATCAACAATGGACGTCCTAACATATCTTCTACTTGCTTTAACCGATAGCTTAATGCAGGTTGTGAAAGAAATAGTTTTTCTGCTGCTTTCGTGATATTTCCTTCTTCCTCAACGGTCACAAAGGTTTGCCATTCTTTTGCTTCCATCGAATCCCTCCTTGCTGTATATATAATTTCTATACCTACATTTGCGTACTAAGGGGGCCTCCATCGCTCCCCCTTGTGCTAATATTATATCATACTATTAGCGACGCTTAAAAATACGAAGTAAGTTGATGAAAATATTGATGAAATCAAGGTATAAACCTAAAGCACCAATCAATTCAACACGTTCAAGTACGCTTTCATCTTCATAGGCTACTTCTATTATGGCCCGTTTAATTCGATATACATCGTACATAGTAAATAAGGAGAAAATCCCTACTGCTATATAACTGTATACTAACATTCCAAAGTCGCTAGCCCCAAAAAACATCATAATCAAAGCTAGCAATGGGTAGTGCAATGACAGGTCCCATTAAGAATGTACCTAAGCCGGATAAATCTTTTTCACTACTACTCCTAAAAATGCAAAAACTGCAAATACTGCTACTGCACCTGTTAACGCATATACTACTTCAAAGAATAGTGCAAAGCAATAGCCGTCAATGTCAACCCATTCATAATAGAGTATAGGGAAAAAACATAGCCTTTAAAAATGTATTAGACGCTGTGTACTGACGGAAGGAAAATAAGAACACCACCGCCACTTCAGCTAATAAAATAATACTAAAGTTAGAATGAGCAAATCGTAACCAACTAGATTTGTTACCGCCATAAACTCAATGATGGCTGTAGTTAATAATCCCCAAACCATCCAAAGCATAGAGTTACGCAATTTACGATTTACAAAGCCTCTACAGATACTACTTGATTCTGTGTGGGAGATATGATATTCCATAGTTACCTCCTATCTTGCATTTGCAATTCCTTCATATACATTTCCACGAATACCGTCAACAGTCACTACTTGGCCATTCATTAGTTGGGATTGCTCATGGGCACCTAAGATAACTGGAATCCCAAATTGAATGCCTGCAATAGCTGCTGTCGATGTGTATCCTTCTTCAGCGTAATAATAGCACCCGCTCGTTTTGCTAATTCCATATATTCTGGTTCTAAATCACGAACCACTAAGATACTACCATCTGCCATAGGCTCTGTAGAATCACCATGGTGGATTGGTCCCGTTACGGATAATTTACCAACCCCACGACCTTTAATCAATACATTACCTGTGACATGAACACGAATCATATTGGTTGTGCCAGACAAACCTGACGGTACACCCGCTGTCACTACTACCAAATCACCAGATTGAATCATTCCTTCTCCTAAAGCAGCACTCATAGCGCAGTGTACCATTTCGTCAGAATTAGAATGGGATGGTCCTTGGATGGCAGTGACACCCCAATATAGCTGCATACGGCGCAAGGCGCTTTCGTGAGTGTAACCGCAATGATTTGACAGTTCGGACGATGACGAGAAATGCTCATAGCCGTGATTCCAGATTCTGTACATGTAATAATAGCACTTGCTCCTAAAGATCGACCCACTTCTACTGTAGCAGAGCAAATAGCATCTGTCGTTTTTGCTTCTTCTAACTGTACCGTATGGTTAGTATTCACATATAAATCAGATGTTTTTCTGTCGCTTTTTGCAATACGTGCCATAGTAGTTACCGCTTCTAAAGGATAGTCACCTCCAGCAGTTTCCCCAGATAACATGACAGCATCTGTACCATCTAAAAATAGCATTCGCCACGTCACTAGCTTCCGCTCTAGTAGGTCTAGGATTATTCACCATGGATTCTAACATTTGTGTAGCTGTAATCACTGGCTTAGACGCTGCATTACATTTTTGAATCATCATTTTTGCAACACCGGTACTTCTTCTGCCGGAATTTCTACACCTAAGTCACCACGAGCTACCATCAATCCATCAGAGACTTCTAAAATTTCATCTAAATTATTTAAGACCTTCTTCATTTTCAATTTTGAAATGATGCGAATATCTGCCCCTTTAGATTCAAAATACGACGAATAGCCACTAACATCACTAGCTCGTTGCATGAAAGAAGCTGCTACAAAGTCTACCCCTATTTCGCAACCAAAGGTAAGTCTTTTTCATCTTGCTCAGATACTGGTGGCAGGATAAAGATACCCCTAGTACAGCAACTCGTTTACGATTACTCATCATACCCGTGTTCATGACTGTTGTATGAATTTCTGTGCCCTCAATAGAGTCGATACGTAGGTTACTAATCCATCAGATAGTAGAATTTGCTTTTGCATCTTTTACGTCTTCTGGCTAAACCTGCATGGTTAACAGAACAAATCTCTTTTCGTACCTTCACACATCTCTAGTAGTTAAGGTAAAAGATTGCCCTTCTTCTAAACATACTTTACCTTCTTTAGAATAAGCCAAGACAATTTCTGGGCCTTTTGTATCTAACATTAACGCTACTGGAATCCCCGTTCTAGTAGAGGCTAAACGGACTAATTCCATACGCTTTGGCTTGCTCTTCATAGAGAGCCATGAGAGAGTTAAAGCGCGCCACATTCATCCCTGCTCGCAATGAAAGATTCAATCATCTCTAAAGAATCTGTACTTGGTCCCATTGTGCAAACGATCTTTTGTTTTTATTCATCTCTATCTCCTTATAGTAACTCTACTGCATTGGCCCCCAATAAGGCTTGCACGCGTCCAATCGACTCTTTCGTTGGCGTAAAATAAAAACTATGGTTCACCGTTAAGCTGCGCTTTTTGTCGCTGTAAAGAAACAGAGTAACCGGTGTATTTCCTGGCAACTCCTGTAGTATCTTTTGTAACTGCTGGCTCACTTGCGGCGTATCATGAGCTGCATCGATATGAATGCGAATATGTCGTATTTGTCATACTCAACTTTCAACAACTGTACAGCACTAGCAATGCATTGCACCTCTTTTCATCCGCATCAATACGTCCTCGATAGCTCCACGCCATCCCGTTGCAATAACATATGAGCTTTTCTGGTACGCTTGTGGGACACTACCACTTGCACGAGTGCATGTGAAATCTTCCAAGGTTAAGGTGCACATTTTTCTTGCTTTGCCTTCGTTCGCGATCACTTTCTCCGTAATCAATCCACCGATGGTAACAGTTTTACTATCAAAATCCTCAGGGGTTCTCTGCTAATCGACCCTAATTGAAATAACCCTTCCAATTCATCACGATACGCATCTAGAGGATGCCCCGTAATATAAAAAGCAGTATATTCCTTTTCATCTTTTTAGCTTTCAGCTCTTTGAGCAAATCAGGGTAACTCTGGAACATGGATGGTCTCCATTTCTTCTACCTCTGCAAAGAGGCTCACCGCTCCTAGGGCACTATTTTTTTGTCCTTTAGAACCAATGCCTTGAGCTTGTTCATAAATCTGTAACAATTGATTTCGATTTTCTTTGAAAGAATCCATCGCTCGCATCGGATCGAAACTTTCTAACAAGCGTTTATTCACCACACGGTGAGGTATACGTTCGCAGAAATCAACAATAGATGTAAATTGTCCATTGGCCTTACGTTCTGCTAACAGTTCCTCTATGGCATTATCTCCTACATTTTTAATACCACCCAAACCAAAGCGAATCTGTCCATCTTGTACGGTAAACATACGATTAGAATGATTAATATCTGGTCCTAAAACCGCCACTTGTTTCTGCCTTACACATTGATATAGTTCGTCATTTTATCCATATTTACCCATAAAGCTTGTCATCAGTAGCAGCCATAAACTCCGGGAAAGTAATGGGCTTTCAGATACGCCGTTTGATACGCAATGTAGGCGCAGAGCAGCGGGTGAGTTTATTAAATCCATAGCCCGCAAAGTACAGCAGAGATCGAAATACTTCATTGGCTAGCTTTTCATCAATACCATTATTCACAGAACCAGACACAAAGGAATCTCGTTGTGCTTTCAGTACAGATTCCTTTTTCTTACCCATGGCACGGCGCATTAAATCCGCTTGTCCCAAAGAGAACCCCATAGCAGAGGCAATCTGCATAGCATTCCTGGTATAGAATAACCCCATGTGTCCTCTAAAATAGGCTCTAAAATTGGATGTAAATAGGTCACTTCTTTTCTTTATGACGACGTTTGATGAAAATCTTCTACTACCAGACTCCCAAAGGTCCTGGACGATGAGAGCGCCACTAACGGGAGTTAAATCTTCAAAAATGCTCTGGCTTCAAGTCCATCTAGTTTTTGTAATCCCTTCCGACTCTAACTGGAATACCCCTGCCGTCTCACCACGACAGAAGTTCGCAAGAGCCTGATCATCTAAAGGGATCGCATCTAAGTCTAAGTCGATACCATGGTTTTTCCTTAATCAAGCGCAATGCCTCGCCCATCACCGTCAATGTGCGAAGCCCTAAAAAGTCCATCTTCAATAGACCTAGTTCTTCAATATTATCTTTGTCATATTGTGTGACAAATCCATCTTCATTGGGTTTTGCACTGGTACATATTCATCTAAGGGCGCCGCCGAAAATTACGACACCTGCCGCATGAGTAGAGGGTTACGTGCAATCCCTTCTAAGCGCAAACAAAGGTCGAATAACTCTTTTTACAGATTCATCTGTGTCATTACAAATCTTTAAAAGCTCTTTTACCTCTAAGGCTTTTTCAAGTGATGCCCTACTCATTGGGAATCATCTTAGCTAATCGATTCACCTCTGGCAACGGCATATCTAGCACACGTCCTACGTCACGGATAACGGCATCGAGCCGCTTCGGCTGAAACGGTAATAATTTATGCTACTCGCTCTTGTCCATATTTTTCTGTTACATAATCGATGACCTTATTGCGAGTTTCATAGCAGAAATCGATATCGATATCGGGCATGCTTACCCGCTCTGGATTCAAGAACCGTTCAAAGAGCAAATCGTATTTGATGGGATCTAGACCCGTAATTCCCAATAAGTAGGCCACCACGGACCCAGCCGCACTACACGTCCCGGTCCTACCAGTACTCCATGTTCCTGGCATATTTGACATAGTCCCAAACGATAGGAAATAATCTTCAAATCCCATTCGACTAATAACACCTAACTCATAATCTAGCCGTTCTTGTAATACTGGTGTTACTTCTGAGTAAAATTGAGGAATATAGGACTCGCACACCTTACGCAAATAAGAATGTGCCGTTTCCCCTTCTGGTACATCGAATTTTGGCAAATGGTGGGCATCAAAATTAAACTCTACATGACAACGTTCCGCAATCTTCAACGTATTATCCAAGGCTTCTGGAATATGCCCAAAAAGCTCTTCCATTTTCATCGCCGCTTTTCATGTAAAACTCATTACTGAAAAACTTCATACGGTCTACATCATTCCGTCTTGCACCGGTCGCAATACACACCTTGATATCGTGAGCCTCCGCATCATCGGCATAGACATAGTGAAAGTCATTAGAACATACTAAACCTACACCATATTGCTCCGCCATCTCTACTAGCACATCTTGGACTCTTAATTCCTTTGGATCTCCATGGTTCTGAATTTCTAGGAAAAAGTTATCCTTTCCGTAAGTCTCTAGATACCATTCCAATGCACGATGGGCGCCCTCAATATTATCCTGTAATATGAGTTGTGGAATTTCTCCAGCAATACAAGCGCTTACAGCGATAATCCCTACTGTAGGTAGACAGTAGTTCTCGGTCTGCACGAGGCTTACGATAGAATCCTTCTGTGGAAGATTTAGACACGATTTTTACAATGTTCTCGTACCCTTCCATGGTTTCCGCCAAAAGAATCAAATGCTTTCAATCGTTCATAGGTTTTGCCTTCGGGGCGGTCAAAACGACTCGCTTCCGTCACATACACTTCACATCCTAAAATCGGTTTGATGCCTTGTGCCCTAGCTTCTTTATAAAATATATGGCCCCATACATATTACCGTGGTCCGTTAACGCCAGAGGGCAGGCATATTGAGTTCTTTTCGCACGACTCACCATTTTGGGGCAATCGACTAATGCCATCAATGAGGCTATATTCACTATGACTATGCAGATGTACAAATGGTCTCATGGGTCCTCCTTACTAACGGAACACGGTATGCTTTCATTCCCTTTATTATACCATAGATTGTGTATTTCAGTGTACCGTGAAAGCGTTTGTCACTCCTAGATCAATTGATGCTCACAAAATAAAAAGGCCTATGTAATCTGCATAGCAAATTACATAGGCATTGCATTATTTAATACACTTCACTGCTTAGTACCTCGATGCTAGTCAACTATACTTATTTATAATATGCGCATCTCTGCTTTTACCTCTTGCCAGTTCGGCAACACATCACTCATGACCTTGTAAAAGCGTGATGAATGGTTTGGCTCGATAAAATGCGCAAATTCATGGACCATCACATAGTGCGCAAACAACGTAGATCCTAGAAGCAATCGAGTGTTCATAGTAATCGTTTCTTTGAAAGGCATGCGAGCCCTCAACGGCTTGTCATGCCACTGCAATCGTAACGTCGGTCTTGGAACCGTATACGCTTGTTGAAATTCATCATACACTGTTGTGCTAACTTTTCCATAAGCCCTGCCCTAGGGTCTTCCAAAAGTTAAGCCCATGCGTTTCTACTTTAGTAGTATCTATAGTTTCGTGGTCACTTGGATAGCGTACCAGTATATGATCGTCTGCTACTGTTACGCATAGGTAGAAGTACTCTTCCGGGATTGTTTTCCTTGCGATAAACTACCTTGTATAGTTTTCCTTTTTGATGAGTTACCTTGTCCTAGAGAAGCTGACGGAGTATCGCTTAATTGACTATCCTGTAAGGATGTTTCCAAATAGGCAGATATCGTATGAGGCTTTTCCCGTACTACACGATACATCTGACCCATCACCATGATATCTGTATCTACGTCAGGTACCATAGGATGACCGCCCGTATCTTTTCTCCCGTTGTAACGCTTTTTCTATGAAAGCTCGATGACGGTAGATAAACTCTTCAATCATCCCTAAAGGGATACGAGGAGAGGCGGACACTCGAACTACGCCGCTAGTGGTAACACGAAGATTCATGTTCTTCACTCGTTTCCTATGCAGTTCATATGTAATACTACCATCAGGCAGTGTGCGAAGTTCTTTCATCCTGTCTCCTATATCTTCTATATCATTAATAATGTATTACTCATATACCTATTATAGGGCTTTCACCCCTATAAAATACAATGCCACAACGATTTATAAATGGCTCTAATTCAATATTACAAGCTGCAATATTGAAAGCCGAACGAATAGATGAAGCATATGCTAAGTAATTATTTGAACGATTAGCTCCAGAAACCCAAGCAATTGTACTTGCTTAAATGAGCGTATTAATCAGAAAAGTAAAGTTAAGTAACTCCCAATAGATTGCTCTTGCCAAAGTATTTATATTCAAGTGATACAGTATTAAAAATTAACTAATATCTAAAAATATAGAAATATTACAAGTTAGTATGTTAGTGTGTTAGTGGTTAGTGTAAAATGTTTGACATGTTAGTTTTTAATATGTTAGTATTTGATTATAAAAGTATATCGAAAAGCGAGAACCTGTGAGTGTGGTGATTCCACCAGCGATGTATATGGTACATCGAAAAGCGAGAAGCTATGAGGCGGTGATTCCCACCGATGGTAGCATATATGGTACACCAAGAAGCGAGAACCTGTGAGGCGGTGATTCCCACCAGCGATACTTATCTATATCTACAATGCCGAGTTTTGTCTCGGCTTTTTCTCAGGAGAAACTTAATGGAACAGAGCCAAGATTTATAGTTTGCACAGTATCTGAGAAATATAATGAGTGGTTATCTAAAGGTGATTCTGAAGTTAGCGATCGACAGATGATAAAAACTCGCCCATTTGCTGGGGTATTATTTACATTAGAAAATAGAAACTATTTTGTTCCTTTGACATCACCTAAACCTAAACATCTTACTATGAAAAATAATAGAGATACATAAATTAGATGGGGGACATCGTGGAATTATAGACTTTTGCAAAATCGATTCCTGTGCCAGACTCACAATTAGAAAAAAATAGACTTTTCTGAAAGAGACACATCCCCATAACTACAATCTATTACGAAACCAGTTAAGGTTAGTAAACAAAGACCGCGAGACTATTCGGAGCCAAAGAGTTTTACCAAAACTACTTTTCAAATAAAATGAGGCAAACGGATAAAGAGAGATGCGTTAACTTACCAAGAGCTAACAAAGCTTTCACGATTGCTGGATAGAACGAGAAAAACATTAACAGCAATCCTCTAGAACAATTAAAAGGATACATCTAAAGACTTTCAGTAGATAAAAACTCTTATTAACAATTGAACTTCAACAAAATATCTTTCTGCATAACAAAAAGCACAGGATTTGCCCTCCTGTGCTTTTTGTAGTATCAATGTTGATACTTCTTTGTTATTTTTAGCTACCGCTATTATATCACTAATTACCTTACAAACTCCAGCACTTGTTTTATGAGATAGAAGCTAAGTCTTTCAATGGAATTACTCCATATAGCATATGCAATTATTTTCCAGCTTTTGCTGCTTTCGCTCGTGCGGAACGATCCAAGATTGCTTTGCGCATACGAATATTTTCTGGTGTTACTTCTACCAATTCGTCATCGTTGATCCACTCTAAGGCTTGTTCCAAGCTGAAGATACGTGGAGGTGTTAAACGAACTGCCTCATCAGAGGAGCTAGAACGCATGTTAGTAACATGTTTCTTTTTATTAGGGTTTACGTCCATGTCGTTTTCACGAGCATTTTCGCCGATAACTTGGCCTGTGTAAACTGGCACGTTAGCACCCAAGAATAAAGTACCACGGTCTTGTACGGAGTTCAAGCCATATGGTGTCGTTTCACCGTCTTCGAAAGCTACTAAAGCACCGCGCGTACGGCCTGGGATATCTCCTTTGTATGGTGCATAGCCATGGAATACATGGTTCATGATACCATTACCTTTTGTAGCTGTTAGAATTGTGCACGGAAACCAATCAAGCCACGAGCAGGTACTACGAATTCCATACGTAAGTAACCAGCTAATTCAACCATGTTAATCAACTCCGCTTTACGAACGCCCAAGTTTTCCATTACAGCGCCCATAAATTCTTGTGGTACGTCGATTGTTAAATGCTCCAATGGTTCACATTTTTGACCATTGATGTCTTTAAAAATTACACGAGGTTTACCCACTTGTAATTCGTAACCTTCACGGCGCATCGTTTCGATCAATACTGCCAAATGCAATTCGCCACGGCAGATACTTTGAAAGAGTCCGGAGAATCTGTTTCTTCTACACGCATAGATACGTTAGTTTCTACTTCTTTGAACAAACGGTCACGTAAATGACGGCTTGTTACATAATCACCTTCACGACCTGCGAATGGAGAGTTGTTAACGGAGAACATCATGGACAATGTTGGCTCATCGATAGAGATTGTTGGTAGTGCTTCTGGATTTTCTGCATCCGCAACTGTTTCACCGATGTTGATGTCATCGATACCTACGAAAGCAATGATGTCGCCCATGCCCGCTTCATCAGTTTCTACACGATTCAAACCATTGTATGTGTACACACGACCAATTTTACCTTTACGAGTGCTTTCACCATTCATCAACACCACTTGTTGATTAGTTTTCATGCGACCACGAACGATACGACCTACTGCAATTTTACCTACGAAATCATCATAGTCAAGGGTAGTTACCATGAATTGCAATGGACCATCGATATCGCCTTGTGGAGCAGGAATCTCTTTGATCAATACATCGAATAATGCAGTCATATCTGTGGAATGATCTTCCATGGATGCTTTCGCAATGCCATCACGAGCAGATGCATATACCACAGGGAAGTCCAATTGATCGTCGTCTGCTTCCAGTTCCATGAACAATTCTAATACTTCGTCTTCTACTTCATGAACACGTTGGTCAGGACGGTCAATTTTGTTGATCACCACGATTGGTTTCAAACCTTGTTCCAACGCTTTGCGCAATACGTATTTCGTTTGTGGCATTGGACCTTCGAAAGAGTCCACCAATAATAATACGCCGTCAACCATGTTCAATACACGTTCCACTTCACCACCGAAGTCAGCATGGCCCGGTGTGTCCACGATGTTAATTTTCACATCGTTATGCATAACGGCTGTATTTTTGGAAAGGATCGTAATCCCTCTTTCACGTTCTAGGTCATTAGAGTCCATTACACGTTCAGCAACTTTTTCATTATCACGGAAAATATGGCTTTGTTTAAGCAATGCGTCTACCAATGTTGTTTTACCATGGTCAACGTGGGCGATAATCGCCACATTGCGAAGATTTTCACGAATCATTCTATACTCCTTTATCTACTTAAGTAGGGTATTCCTAATATTTGTACAAATCATACTACGACAGTCTATTATATACTTTATTTTTAGGATTTTACAAAGGAAATAGCCATACTTTCATGACAACATATCTATAGTAGTCAAACATTTGTGACAATAGATTACTTCACAATATGGCATCCCCAACCATCATATTCCCCGTCAAATTCTTCTACTAGATCCATAAGATACCAGACAATTTCATCGATATTTTCAAAAGCATCTTCTCTGCCAATGACAAGTAGATATGGATATTCCTTATCTATATCCTCATTGTTGCTCCGATCTTCTGATGAAAGTTTTATAAAACCGTCTTCCATCACTTTGGCTAAAAAGGCTTCTCCATTTTCTTCTGTTGTAAAGCACAGGCAATGTTCAAGCACTCTCGGCACCATACTATCACCATCACTTTTAATATCCTCAATGAGCCTCATATTCATAATACTTTTGGTATTCATATCTGTCAGGATACAGTGCCTGAAAATACAGTTCCCAGTCAGGATCATCTACTACTGCCAATGTATAGGCATAGTCAGGGAAGTTTTCTGACATCACCGCAGAAATTTCATCGTAGTACCCCAACTCATTCTTAGTATAGGCAAAAATACGTACCCGCTCATCGCATTTCACAACACCTGCTAACATGTCTCCATGTTGTTTAACAATCTCTTCTACAGCATCTTCTATAGAATATACATATTCCCCTTCTTCTCTTGTAGGAAAACCCGTTGTCATCAGCATTCTTATATAATATTTGTAAATGTAATCTTTTAGGGTAGTTTGCAGTATATTCAAAATCCCTAAGAGCTAAATTGAGTTCTAATCACAGCCGGCAAGTCGTAAGCAAATGAATTGCATAAATAAACGCCCCACTCTTCATCAATGTCTCCAGACTTTCTTGATTGATTACTTTCTCAGTAGCCACATTTGCTCTTTTTTTCTATTTCTTCTTTACACTCTTTTACTACTTCCAATGCATCCTTATCCTCAGGATCTAACTCCGCCCTAACGCAAGGCATAAGGAATCGCTTTTTCTTCCTCATGAGTTAAATATTGATAGGCATATGCCATACGCATATTCCATTCCGCTTTATCTTTCCCTCTTCTCTAACCGAATTCAAAAATATCTATTGATTTTTAATAAAAAAATTTATCGCCAATAAAACTAGGTGTTCCTTGATCATCATTGCCGATAATCGCAAAGTTTTTGATAAGTACGAGCAAGCTGATACCATACTTGGTAATCCCGTTCTTCCATAGGGATGCTTTCCAATGCTGTCATACATTCTGTATATGTATCTTCATCTGTAAGCTTTTCTATATACGCAAAAAATTCTTCGCGATTTTCTGAATTCCATTTCATGTTAAGTTACCTCCACTTTTTATCGTTTATCTAACATTAAAAATACAACACCACAAATGACAAGTAACAATCCACACAGTCCTATAAAGACTCTATATCCTTTCTCACCCCACACTTCAAACATAAATGCGTGTCGTGCCTTATCTCCGACTGTAGCTTGATATACCCATTTCCAATCTCGTATAGAACCAATTAAAAATAGTAGTCCACCTGCTATCAAGACATACTGGTAATGTGCCTTTAACCATTCAAATACTCCATCCATATCGTTTATCCACTTCCTCTATCAAGCATTTCTCTCATTATTTCTCTTTTTCACACGCTAAAGATTCTTCACTCAAGCACCATTCTCTCAACTTTTTAGAAGATTACTTTTTTCTTTTTACCGCCGATTGTAAAAGCTCTCGTATTCTCCTTCAAATACAAACTTTTCTGGGTGAGATTTGATGTAGTTTAGTTCGTTTTCTTCACCTTCATAATCGTAAATGAAATCATCGGCTTCATCTAATATCTTAAAAAATTCTTCTCCGTATTTTTCTTCCAACATTTCTAGCATATGGTATCTTTCTTCTCTACCAAAAGATATTGTCCCACCACAATAGTCTACAACTTTTTGAAAATTACCTGCATATTCGTCCATTCCAAAATGTTTGAAACCTTTTATTGCATCTTCCCAAACTATCCCTGTAGGATTATATAAAAACTGATGATGACCTCCATTATTTACTTCTACAAAATACCAAGTAATAGCTAATAAATATCTTTGCTCTAAAGTGAAAGTCTGCGCTGATTGAATATACTCATCATATCCTTCATAAATATTAATTGTTTCCCACATTGGATCAACAACATCATAATAAGAGTTTTCATCTAAACTTTTAATATTTTCTATGGTAATCTTTGCGTATGTTAATTTCTTTTCTGTTTCACCCATTTCATTTTGTCTCCTCTATAATTTTTCATTTTCTTAATTGATGTATTCAAAAATATTTCTCTGTTAAAATAGGAGATTTCATATTTTATCTCTCGTAATTAATAAACTTATGCAAGTTCTAACTCACAGATAACTCTTTTTGGTATCTAGTTCGTCTATAGCAGTAATTTTATATAATCAAATCCATTTCTCTTCACTTCTTCAAAAGAAATTTTTCTCCGTTAATAGTTTCTGTGAAATCATCTTCATCAAATTCAAAAATCTTCTTTCTCGTCATCAAAAATTAATGTTATAGGCAAAATCTATTTCAATTTTAGAGTTTGAATTTCTAATTTAGAAAGTGGACGTTTTTGATATCTTCTAAATTTATCTCATCACAGAACATGGGGTTGTATCCATATTTAGCTCCATCATAGAGTAAAATTTCTTTTCCTGTATGTATACATTTTGCTACTATCATACAAGGATTGCTAATCTCATTTTTCATCATACATACCACAAATCATATGTTCTTCAAAAAGTGAACCAAAAATGAATTTCATACAGTTCATTGGTATCTCCACTTTCTAAGTTGTTGCAAATACTAATACTTGTAAATGTATCATCTATATGTTTTATATTGTAATTTTTCTTCTTTAATATAACTTGGTACTCTCACTTTGTTTGCTCTCTTAATTATTATATCGTTATTAAATACGTCATCATTTCTACAGGATATTTTAAATGTCCCAGGGCCTCATATGTTTCCCTGAACTAACCTTATGACTAAATCGTATATCTACCATAACTAATTGTCAAGCAATATTCGCTACTGTATCCTTATTATAAATGATACATTCGTTATAGTTATGGCATACCTTTTTGGTTATTCTGCTCCATTATGAGTACGCTACTACTAGCTTTTTCTTAACTGCATTTAAATATCATATGTAACCACTATCCCATAACAGTTAATTCACTCATTATACATTATTGCAATACATTGAAGATTATAATATTTTAAATTTTTAACATATTGACGATTTATCCTGTCAATCATATAATTAAATTAACAAATGTACGGATTCCCATTCTTATCAACTGATTTCAAAATACAATTAAGTATAAAAAAATATTAGGAGGTGTTAATATGGCCACTTCAAGTATCACTCACAACTTCGTTGTATCTACCCCAGATAGTGTAGAACGTTTTGTTACGGCGTTAGATAAAGCTGAACAGGATCGTATACCAAACCAAATACTTCCCGGACGACAATTAACTGATTCTAAAGAAATCTTAGCTTTAATGTCAAAGAGGAGAAAGTAATATGTCTGATAAATATTTTTAGTATCAACATCCGTGTATACTTAGATAAGAAAAACCCCGACATATATCGGAGAGGAAAAATCTTTATGACTTACTCTCCGATTTTTCTTGCCCTAAAAAAATCCCTGATGTAGAACACTTTTTTTATTACATAATGCCATTGAGTTTACAAAAAAGGATCAATCCATCACTTATCTTGTATTTGATTCAGAAGATGCTTCATTAGTTGGATATTATTCCATCGCTATTAAACCACTTTCCATTCAAGCTGAAAACATTAGCAAAAGAACAGCACATAAACTATCTCGTGTCAGCATTCTTGATAAATCTATACAATCTTATACAACAGCAGCATATCTGATTGCACAATTAGGGAAGAATTATGCTCTTCCTAAAGAAAAAAACAAATCCCTGAAATATTCTTTTTAGGTTTCGCCCTTGAAAGTATATCAAAACTAAAATATTCTGTAGGCGGTGTTATGGAATTTCTTGAATGTGAAGACAATGAATTTCTTCTAAACTTCTATATGCAAAAATCATTTCAAACCATTTAATACTCGTGTTACAAACTCCTATAATAACAAGCCCCATACACTACATCAACTTTTTAAAATTTATATAATTTGCAATAAAAAGCGACAGAGCCCTGATATACAATATGTAAATCAGTCTGTCGCTTTTTCTATTCTTCAAACACAGCGCCTGCTAGGGTAATCAAAACTGCTATTGCTCCCAAGACATATGCAACTTTTTATAACTTATTCATTTATCATAATTGTTGCAGCACCAACTTCAAATTTTTACAACATTTCATTTAAATTTATGTCTCACACAGTCTACCATGAAGCAAGAAAACTCTGGATACAACTTAAGCCTCACTTTTGGTTTGAAAGTTAGAGATTTTACACGAGAAATCATTTCTTCATATTCTCTTTTTATCTTTTTCCAATTCCTCAATATATTTCTTCTTATCTTCCTCGCTCACATAGTCATCATCAACTATAGCTTCTTTAATAGCATCCATTAAATAGAGTCTATTTTTTCTTCAAGGACAAAAACTTTCTTTTTCATCCTTTAGCCATAAAAGCATAATAATAGTGTTCCCAGTCAGCTAAATAGTATTGACAAATAACTTCATCGCTATAGTAATGTAAGAATTTGTCGAGATTCTTCAAGTACATAATAGGCATCAAAAATTTGCTCCGCAGAAATATCATCTGTTTTTAAATTGTAATTTTCATCTTCTCCTGACTTTACTCTTTCTAGCCGAGATATTGCTTTTATCTTTATTACCAAGATATACTTCGCAATATGTAATGCTAAAGCAATAGACTCATTCTATCAGGATATTTTTCAATAGTTCTAAAAATATTTCTTTAGCTTTCTCATATTCTTTGAGTTCATATAAAGAGACTGCATGATTGAAGGAATATTCGTAACTATCATCAATATTTTTAGCTTTTTCAAAATATTTTTGACTCAATATAAGCCATTCTTTATCTTCATTAGATTGGTACATACTAAAGTAATAAAAGCCCCAACCCTGTATATGTTTCAATAAAAGGAGAATCTAAATCCTTTGCTTTTAGTAAATACTCTAATGTTTCTTCAGTATAATCATGGTTACATGCAATATTGGTGTAAACTCTTGCTTTTTGAGCATTATCCAAATAAATTTCAAATTTATCAAGAAAAGAATTTAAATATCTTATATACTCACCGCGTCTAAGCTCTAACTTTAAAGAAGCAAGCGTACATACTATATCAATATCTGAAGGATATTCTTTTTGTTTTGGATAACAAGTAGCTTTCCATAAGGTATTCTGTTGATCTTTCATAGTCCTTTAAAAATGTCACTTTATATCTATCCTCATATTCTTTTTTTCTGCTTGTCCCAATATGCCTTTTATTTCATTTATCAAAATCTGTATTCCTCATTAGTTAAAAATTTTAACAAACACTATTTCCACTTTTTATCCTTTCCTACAGCTTCGAATTTACGTATCCACATATATTTATATTTTCTACTATTACAATACTATCCAATTATTACTTATTCATCTTTCTTATAGTAGCTGGGATAAAGAGGGTGTTCAAATAAACCATCATCAATCATTTTTCAATCTTCGCCGGCAAATCAACTTTATATACTTTGTTATAAATAGCTGTGCTTAAACATTCAAATCCGCCTCCCGAAGAAGCATCACCTAAAAAAATTTTGAATTGATTCTATATCGGGATAATGATCGGGATTATGTAGATAACGCATATATTCCTCTAAAAACTCGTCTAATGTATAGAAAGTCTTTCAGGTTTATTGTTATTTTTTTCCTTATCGAAATAGCATCTAATCCATATTCAACGATATCTTTTTATACTTGTATATTTTCATCATCTTTAAATTCAATACCTCTCATCATGTGTATACATCTTTATAATCTTCTAGTATTCCTCAATGTAATTATCTATATCCAAAAATAATAAAACACTTTTCAATATCATCATATTCATAAGGAATACTAAATTTATTAAGCATACGCTCTATTTCTGATTTTTTTATCAGTAACACATGTCTTTGGCTCAATTAAACGCCCTTGACCAATAACTTTCTCAAATTTACTTTTAATTTTTAAACCATTCAACAATTCTCATATTCATATGAAAAAATGTTCATCAGCATCAATCGTCCAATATATGCTAGGCTCTTCTTCATCAAAAACGTCTTATATTGTATCGGGATGTCTCTCATGTTCTCCATGATGGAATCTATCAGTTCTTTCCATTTTGTATTGTTCATAAAAGAGGTTAGATTTCTTTCTTCAAGAACCTGCTTAATTTTTCTTTTCAGTTTTTGTTGTTATATTTTCCCATTTTCAATTTCGTCTATAATGTGTTGCATAACAGATAACGCTCTATTATCTAGTTTTTATAAACATAAGATGGCGATATACATTGTTTATCTCTTTGTACATAATACCACCCGTAATGCACCCAACCAGTAACAATAAAATGGAAATCTCCCTCCCAACTTATATCAGAAATAAATTCTATCGTCATCATTAGAACTACTTATTTTTGATAACTCCACTTCTCGGTTTAGTTTTTCACATAAAAATATTATGTATTGATTGCATCTATCACTATTTTCTCCTTACAACTTTAAATTTACCTGTCTATTTCTAATACAAACATTTTATTCTTCAAACTTTTTCCTCAACATTAAAAATCACTTCACAATCACTAACCAGCACCATTTTTCTCGCAAAAATTCTATAACCTTTTTCAATATCTGCATTTTTATCTTTCAAAAACTCATTTGTTAAAGAAAAATCGTGATTACAATCTACTGTTTCTGATTTATCATTTAGATAATCAAATAATTCATAAAATAATTTCTTTTCCATCGGTAAGTTCTCTTCAAATTCTTCCATTTGTTTGACTTGATATTCTTTGCAGTAGTTTTTCTCTTCTCAAATTTGTTCATGAGCTTTTCTCCTTTATAAGTATTGTTTTAAATCAGTTTATTTTTTTACGTTATACACCATATCTCACTATCTCCAAACATACATGATTGCCGACACTGGTCTTTTTCCGTCTTCCCGAAGCCATCCTGTATATGTGGTTGTAGTTGCCATAATAGCCTTCAATAATGATTTCAAATTCTGAGTCTGTATATTCATCTATAAATTGCTGTAAACCAATAGACTTTCCATTGAAGCGTCCTTCACCTAAGGTTTTTGTTAAATATCAATATATCGCATAGGTCGATATCACATTTTTCAAAACATATTTCACCTGGATACGATCTTTTCTTCACCTTCCACAAATTCATATATTTTATTAACTTGTAACGTCAAAGTTTCGTTGTCATATGTTATTTCTTTCACCCTGCTATCATGAAGGCTGAAAAAGGATATTTCTATTTTCTATCGTGTATAAATTTCATACTGTTACTCATAATATCACCTTAATATGTTTAATCATTATAGATTTTCATGTATATACTCTTATAATCTTTTTATAAATCCAGTGCTGTTTTCATCCAAGAAGAGTCCTCTACTCCAATATATAAAATTCCATCATCATCAAATCTAGGCACTATGTTGTTTCTAACTATAACAATTTTCTTAAATGAATCTCCCGTTCTTCTCAAGGATTCCGTTTCTTGTACTTGCTTTTCTTTTGTATCAACATTGAGTGCCGATTGAATGTAATATCCTATTACTTCCTCTATTGATAATAAAAGTCTACTTCAAATCTAACCGTATTCTCATCTTTATAGTTATATTCCACAACACCAACGTCTACATTTAACCTCATACGAAGTTCATTATATATTACATTCTCCATAATATGATGACTGCTCATTCTGTCTGAAATTTAGCCTTTGCATTTCTAGCCCAATATCTGAAAAATAGTGATTTATACGGAGATGATATATATTTCCTTCCTTTCACATCATATCTTCTATGCTTTTCAATTAAAAGCATCAATAAAATAATCCAAGTAACTACTCTGTAAGCTGAGATATCTTTTATATTTTCTGACATAAAGTATTCGCGCTTAGTTGATTAGATAAAGAACCAATAGATGAAGATATAATATCCAAAACAAATCATCCATGATAGATGCATCTTTTAAGAATTTTATTGCGCTCCATGACATCTTTAATGATAGGTGCTTTGTAAACACATTCTTCAAATACTCGCTCTCATGATTACTTAGCTGTACAGACATTGGCATGCCACCGTACAAACAATATTCATCAAAAAGCCTTACCCTTGTCTCCTCTTAACATGAATAAAATTCTGCAAATGAAAAATGGATATACTCTTATTTCATCACCACGATTCTAAACTGCGTTAGCTCGTCTGATGAAAGCATCTTTGAATTACTGCCAGTAATATATACATCTACATTCAGATTTTCTTCAAGCCCAAGCACCAAATCAACAAAGTTTACCTTTGAGTCAGTGCCTTCAGATATGGATTAGAAATTTCTTCTACAAATTGAATTTCATCGATAAAAATATAATATTTACGTCCATTGATCTTGTATTTTATCTCTTTAAATAATCATCTAGCTCAATTGGATTTCTATATTTGATATTCTTCAGACTATCAGGTGCAATCATTATAATTGATCTTCCGCACTTCATTGAAAGTAAATACTTTCTATACAGTTCAAATAAAAGATAAGATTTTCCACATCTTCTAATACCTGTAATAATCTTTATACCTTCCATTATCTTTTTGTCTATAAGTTGATTTAAATATCTTGGTCTTTGTACTTCCTCTCATACCCCATTTAATAGTATATTGTAAATACGCATTTTATTAAATCTATTTACTATATTATAGCATTCTTAACCCACAACCCAATTAGCACTTTTTAAAATAAATGCATGTTACTACTTTTAATTAAATCATTGAAACATGTAGCGAAAAAGACGCCACATACTTTTCACCCTATAACAGGCTATGAAAGTACATGACGTTTCTAAAAATACTTTACATTATCTAATTACTCTAATACCCAAAAGTACCCTAACTTTCAGATTGGTGCACTTTTTAGAATCGTTTCTTCAGCCAAATGCCCGCAAAGATGCTCATCAGAAAGTTATGGATAATGAGAACACGGCGCCTGCTACGGCTGCTTGTGGTGTAAAGTGTTTCAATGCCGACATGCTATGCAGGTTTTTGCATCGCCACTTCGATTTGCACAGCACGACGATACGGTACGTTTGGAACCGAACAAACGGCAAATGAAATATGTCACCACGTAACCGCTCGTTTTGCAAGCAAGCCAGAAAATCATCACACCGCGCGGTAGATATCACGGCTGACGCAGTGACGCCAGCTGGGATAATTAACAGCTACCGGCACCTGCTGGTAATGACGCTTTCTCACGGGTTCAATGCGAGAACCGATGAAATAGTTACAATAATGCCCAATGCAGTGGTACGCTACAGATGGACATGAACATAGGCCAGAATGCATATCGACGGTCATCCGCACAAACACGATGAAAAGTCGGTGTTAATACTGGCGCTAATAAAGTGGATACTGTCGTCGCAGATACGGACAACGGCACATTACCATTTTGCGAGAATGTCATCACATTGGATGCGGTGCCGCCTGAGCAGTATCCTAGATGAAAACCAAAAGCAATTTCAGGTGGGAATCCAAATCAGTTGCCCACTAGCAACTAGCTGTGCATCCACAGGAATTGAATCAAGGATACCAAGATCGCTTGCCACGGTTGTTTAAATCGTCTAGAATATTTTCCCTATTGAGGTTGCCGTGCTGAACATACCACCATTGCTAAACTAAAAGGAACTGTTTGTTTTCGCTCGCCTCCATGAATACTTCTGGCACTAAGAATGCGATGACTGCCATAGCTAACACTTTAATCCATGCCTGGGTAATCATTGAACAAGCGATTGATACTACGAATAAAAATTCATATATAACCTACTTTCATAAAACGAGAACTTTTCAATTATAACAAATCTTTCTCTCTAATAAAAAGGTTTTATCTTAAATTTATAATATATTTCGTCCATTTATGTATTACAACTATTAGCTATGATATGCATCGTATAGTTTTTCGTCCCACTCTCACGATCATAACTAGACCCCGTATGTATATCAGAAAATGTTATCTACTTAATTGTATAATGCAAATTTTCACTTTCAAAACACGCAAGTGACGATAACTCTAACATCAACATTAGATGCCTAGATTCCTCACTTCACATATTCTTACTGTGAGACAGTTGTATGCAAACTGATTAACTAGTCATTTAAAACTCCTCAATTTGCAGGATTTTTCATCATCTCAGCTGTTGTATCTGTATAACTTGCACTTATCTCGGTCCACATTAACCAAGCAGGAGATCCTAGACATGGTCTTGTCTTGCACGGTTGACATGCAATCGATTTCAATCATATCCGCTTGCATACGTTTTCCACGGTGTCGCCTAGTAAACATGGCACGACCATCGTATGCATGTTCATAGCTCCTGTAACCTGGTTTGCATCAAAATAACAGATGAGCATGAATATCCCAAGCTCCATCAAACTACGACGGGGTCACATCTTTTAAAAGGCATATCTTGCTTGTACACCAACGTGTCGAATCGTCCCAGGTGTTTCTGATTAAACTTATGTATCTGCTCTCCTAAAGACATCTTGGAATCAATCCAGATAGCCCTCCTCTATTCTAATATACCTGGCATATCACCAGATAGTACGCCTTATTTGAAATCTTCAACATGCGCCCAAAAATGCCACCATGTTCATGAACAGTCGTTTCACAGATTCCCACTTCAAAACCTGTTTTCGTCGATAGTTGCACGGATGGTTAGCTCCTCCATGGTATGGTCAAAATCGAATGCGCACTTCTTTTGTTTTTAAATCACAGTGGATTCAGTACTGGTAAACCGAACAGCTCATTCTACAGTATTTTCACAGTTCACGCTCGTGCCCGACACGTGAGTCACGTACCTGTGCTACCACAACCGCAATCTTTACCACGTTCCTCCTAATTATTTTGTTTATGACTATTAGTAGCACCAGCTCCTAATCGCTGGTTTCGCTTTCAGCTCTTCTTTAGCTCTTTTTATCCACTATACCTTTAGATTCATTTCAGGTGAGACCCAAACGATAACAAAACAATAATTAAAATAAGAAATAACTCTATTCCTAATACCTCCTATTTCAAATCACATCAACTTTCTGAGAATCATCACTACGTTCCTGGCTCATGGTACGCACCTGGTCACAATGTACTCCTCGTTTACCAAGGTATTCTTCATATTCCTTATGTTGGCGAAGCACCATGCTAAGGCCTCTTTTAGAGCCCCTACCGTGAACCACACCGATTTTCGCATTCACTAGCATTGAGAATGTCAATGTCACGTTCCATGCTTTGCCGTCTTTTACGGCCACTACCATACGATCACGTTCATACAGCTTCTGATTTACGGGAATAGGGACGCTGTACGTCCATCATCACCTAGGCCTAATAAAGACTAAATCATGGATTCCTTTTCTGTGCGCTTCAAGACCATTTTACTTGTTCATATTTTATCTCTCGCTTCCTCCACAGTACCATTATTCGTTGGTACTCGGATAACTGTACAGCTCCCATAATCTTTAGACAAGCGTCTTTTGCACGCCAGTATTATCTGGATTCGACTGTGGTACAAATCGTTCACTCTACCCAAAGGAAAAATATGTCCCCAATCGATACGATTTTGTATACTCATCAGAATCGAGCAAGGAAAACAATGCATTGGGTGTAGTCCTCAGATACAGCCACACGCAAGCGCCTGTTTCTGCAATGCATTCATTTGTCAGGTTAAAAATCGATCGTCACTGCTTTCGCCACGTCTCTGTAGACATATGATCTATCTCCACTACGACCAAGATCGCTCCGTTCTAATAACTCTTCCGCTTCTTTTGGTCGCACTCTGAAAGCTGGGTAGAAGCATAACGGTGTTTCTTCATCATTTCGTTCCCAATAGCCTCAATCAATGGCTTAAATAAACGCCATGAATTTTTCTACCGCATCGTTGCAACGAATATGTGTTTGGTCTCCTAATAAAACCATCTAAAATCAATCTTTCATAGGCATCTGGAATGTCTCTAATTCCTTAGGGGTACTAAGGAAAAATCCATTTTCCAGGGTGTTAACACTCAGCTTAGACCCGGAGATTTCACCTCTAAAGACAATCATTCCTTCATTTGGTTTTGCATGCGAAAGAACCAATACATTTCGGTTAAGTCTTTCGCATGGAACGGTTTAAAAGATCGAGTGCGGAAATTGGTTTTGAAAAGTTAGGCAATTTCTATGATTTTCTTGGCAATCGTTTTCTGTGCGAAGATAGAACGGCACATCACGCCATCTCCAGTTATCGATAAATAATTTTAATGCCACGCAGGTTTCTGTCGTTGATGTGGGTGGCACATTTTTCTTCCTTCCGATACTCTGGAGCTGGACGTTCTGTATTACCAGAATCTGCATATTGACCACGCACTGCAATATCGCCTAATTTTTCGACGATCTGGCTACGAATGAGAAATTAACTTTACCAATTTTCATCGCTGTCGTCAGCAAAACTAGCAGGTGGTTCCATAGCGATCAAAGTATGCTCGAATCATATGGTTTGCACCATATCACGCAAAAGCGCCTGCCCCATCATAATAGCCTGCACGTTTTCTACGCCCTAATTCTTCGGCTACCGTAATTTTCTACACGCTCAATATATTTGCGATTCCAAAGCGGTTCAAATATAGCATCGTGAAACAAACTGAAAATATTCTGTACCGTTTCTTTCCCTAAATAGTCGATACGATGGTTTGCGCTTCGTAATATATTGTTTTACGATTCATCTAATGCGATAGCACTTTTCTAAATCTATGTCCAAAATGGTTTTTCAAGTGATGACACGGGACCAGAACCTACTTCTTCTAACAAAGCTTTGCCCCATGTAATTCACGTACAATAGGTTCAAAACACTCTGGTGGCATGGCTAGATAAAATAGTGCATTCCCGCCAGTACAATGAGCATCTGCCACGTTCTAATTCTTCGCTAACCCCTTACATACGTAGACGGCCCTCTGTATATTGACCAGCTACATAGGAAAAGCGCTCAATAAATGCTTGTTCTTCTGCATTGGTTCACGGTCACCTAAGATGGATGCTTTTCACTTGTTCACGAAATTCATCGTGGCTCATCGCTGTCCGTGCTAGCCCATCACAGCTACCTTCGGTGAAAAGTAAACCACGTTGAAACAAGGAATAAATAGCTGGTCAATTTACGCTTCTGTCAGGTCTCCGGAGGCCCCAAAAGATAACAATGGTATCCCTGGTGTATGTTCAATACATAATTCTTCTTTAATTATAGGACACATTCATGGTGAATCTCCTCTTACATCAGTTCTACTGGAAACACTATATACTGTACCTTTGTATACACAAACTCATATTGACAATGGTCATCATTTGACTTTTTCATTTTCATAGGGTATAATAATTAGCTACAATTTGTGCAAAAGTTTTATTAATCTATAGTAATCACATGGCAACGAGGAAAGCACGATTTAAGTTATGCCGTCGCTTCGGTGTGAACGTTTTCGTCATGCGAGCTTTAAAACGTGCAGACCAACAATCATGTCTGATATGGTGTATTGTTACAAATGTTAAAAGCTACTGCACCTTGCTAGAACGCTGGTTGTACGCCTATTTGACGATAAAGCGATGCACGGTGTTACAGGCAAAACATGTTGAAAAATTGTTGGAATGCCGTTTGGACAACCTTGTATATCGTATTGGGCTCGGTAACTCCATCCGTCAAGCACGTCAAATGGTAGAAACCATGGCCACATCCTTGTTAACGGCAAAGCGCGTTGACGTCCCTTCTTACCAATGTAAGACTGGGTGAGTGTAATTCGAACCGTGAAGCTAGCCATGACAACGAAATGTTCAAGTGAACTTCCAAGAACTTCGTTCTTTCGAACTTCCTTACATCGATCTTGACGCTCAAGGCACATTAGCTCCTGAACGTGCAGAACTTCTCAGAAGTAAACGAGACACTCATCGTCGGTGTACCAAATAATAGGATATTACAGCAACCAATCTTCGGGATTGGTTGCTCATGCCTAATGGTTGAAATTATTACGGTAGTTTATATAATGAAAGTATCTATCATTCATTATGCGTTAAGCGAGTGCGATTATGAAACTGTTTCTTCTACTAACGATCACTCTTTTTCAATATCAGCATTTGCCGCTTCATTAGACGAACTGAGAGTCACCCTGGAAAGATACAAACATATCTATGCGATCGAAAACTATTGTATGAATCTATAGAAATTCCTTCATCAATGCTCATCAGATATGACTCCCTCTTACTGCACAATGATGCAACAATCCTACAATATGTCAGATGACATTTAGTAATAAAACACGATGAGGTATACAATTACAACCGCTCTATAAACTCTTTACGATTAAAATTTAGTACAACAGATGCTATAGTTGCTGAATTAAAGAAAGATGCTGGTGTAACATCCACCAGAGGTGTGGGAACTTATGACTATAATGGACAAGCAGCACTGCTACTAGTATTTTCGATCTTCGAGTTCTTTCATGCCACCTTTAAAAGCTCATGTTTTCTCCTAGTTATATGGGTGCTCTGTACGCTCTCGATCCTAGACATGTACTGTAACCCACCTTCAGAGGCCAATTATTCTAAAGGTAAACTACTATGTCACGGGGTTTCTGTCAATATTCTATTTTATCTTAGCCGGTATTGCCGATCGTGGTGGCTATTTAGTATGGCTATATCTGAAAGATGGTAAAGCCTAGTGATATGTCGCAGGGCCATTACCTCAGTATTTATGGTATTCTCCCTACTTACAAGAAGCGCCTCGAAAGCTCCATGCTGCCTACATGGTGGTATCTTTCATCAGCCCTCTCTCTTTTATGGGGCTATTATGATAGATGGTATTTACCCCGATCGGTACGATGATATCATCGGTGGTGGCCGTATCTATTATTGGAGTACTGATTATTATGTACTATCCTACCGATGATACACCCATTAGATACTAGCCTGCAATATGACAAGGTATATTGCCTCTTTTATCTTTACACCAGTCTGATGCAGTAAAATTATTATCCCATAATGTATCCCCTTATTGATATACTTATTATAAATGTATCCAATATATCATACGCAAAAATCTCTAGTCCAAGTTATGCCTTATGCGTAAATCACTACGACTAGAGATTTTTAATGTCTAACATACTCTATTCTTTCCACAACTCCTAAGCTGTTTATTGTTCTGAGCTATGTGTTCTAGTAAATCACCATAGAAGACCAATTCTTCGTCTTTCACAAGAGCTGCATAGGATCGTGTACCGAGTCCCATATGCGGTCCGCACCCAGCAAGATGGCTTTGCCATCGCTATTAGCGGAAATATCTTTGAGTAATCCCACGTGCGTTTTCCACTGTGCTTAATACGCCGTTTTCTACTGGTGTAGCGGGTGGATAATATCCCCAACGCTTCGTCCATCGCCACCATGTCATAGGATACAACAATACCTAAGTTGCCTACGATTTCATTGGTAGCGCCTGCCTCTTTCAGCCTATCTTGGTTCACATAATCCGCCACAACGTCCATCGCCACGCCTACGTGAAAAACGTTGATGATTCCGAGTGGCTGCTGCTGCATATTCAGCCACCGCTTTATGATGTTCAGTACCGGTTAATGCCACCAATTCACGGCGCCTTCTAGGCTCGCAGAGTACCAACCTGTATTGTTCACAGCACCAGAGAATCCACTGTACTCATTCGCTTTAATATGATTCACGGAAATCACCACATCACTAGTAGCAATACGTTCATCGATATAGGCTACTTTCACAGATTCCCCATCAGGGATGATGACCTCACGAGAATTATTGCTAGGCTCATCTACATAGACCACCGTACCACCTTCGGATTCGATACGTCCTTTCATATAAGCCACTACTGTTTCATAAGCCTCACTAATCACTATGCAAGTCATTGCGCAGTAGCGCCACTCGTTTGCACAGAGCAACCAATTTCATCAAAGCCAATTTTTGCGTAACAAAAATCTAATCGTTTATGGATTTAATTCTTGATTAACCTCTTGTAAAGGGGAGTAATATACTTCCATATCATACCTCCTACAACTACTTTATTTTATAAAAAAGGGCTGCATCTACTGATACAGCCCTTACTTTGGCGGAGAGAGGGGGATTTGAACCCCCGCGCCAGTTTCCTGACCTACATGCATTTGAGTGCGGACTCTTTCAGCCAATTTGAGTACCTCTCCGTATACGTCGGCGTTCTTTTGAAAAATCTTTCATAATCTGACTCGCTCGTCTTGCAATACACCCGCCAAGACCTGTGGTTCTGGTTTTAAATTCGATGTGAAAGTACATTGAACAAAGATTCTACCGCACTGCACTTTATAATCACTACTGCCATAGACAACGCGATCAATGCGACTGTTAATACAGCACCAGCATGCACATAGGGCTACGGGCCTCTATGGTAACATAAAGCGTCAACCGGTCAACGCCGCCACCTTTCAAGCATAGCATTTGCCCACGGATGATCGAGGACCTCTGCGTCGGGCTGTCGCATCATGGTCAACCTCACGACGGTTGTGATGACGGCTGATAATTTTGTCTTCATGCACCAATACTAGCACCAATAGGAATCTCCCCCATATCATAAGCCTTACGTGCCTCTACCAAAGCTTCACGCATATCTCTTCATCAGTCATACAATCACTTCCTTTCTAATCACCACTAAAATTATATCGTCTCTTGCTCAGCTATGCAACCTGTGGCGGCGTTTGCTAGTCGGGCAAAGGGAAGAGCGAGGCACATCCCTCCGTAAACTGACGTTCCACTGAGGTTTTACTCTGGGATATACCTCGCTCTTCTTGTGTTTCGCTTACGTAACTGGTAAAACGCCACCACAAGGATGCTACTCTAACTGCGTTCCTCTGAAAAACGTTTGTGCATATTTTGCAGGCTATAGCCACAGCAACCAACCGCTTTACCTGTTGAGTCTCTTACGATTTGTCCTGGTGCTATCACTTGAAGATGATTAATTCGTGCTGATACCATGGCACTTACTATATAGTATACTCCCTTGTCGATTGTTTCTGGAGCGCCTTCAACCTCAGTATATTCCATTCGACAGAAATCAAGACCACCTGTCTCAGGATTGCCTTTCACCTCATGTATTGTATAATTACCATCCTTATCATACACTCGATAGGTAAAAGTTTTTACAACAAAAGAGCCTATCACTCCTACTTCTAACTCTTGCTACCTTATTACTCGCTGGAATCGATACAATGACCCGTCCTTTCATATCCATAATGGATACACTATGATCCGTCATATTAATAAACTCCATAGAACTCACTCCTTTACTATAAACTCATCAATTCATTACTATGTAATCAGTATATCGCAAAGGATGATTTTAATTTATAAAACTCTGATAGTTAATCATTAGTTTAACAAAGAACCACCTAGCAAAACTGCTAGTGGTTCTTTTCATTTTGCATGCCTTCGATTGGTCGTGCATAAAACAGTTCAGTGCAATGTTTATGCATGGGATGAGATACCCTGTCGGATAACGCACAGAGATCTAGTTTTGCGTAAAAGGCATAATATTATTTTGATGCCCCCACAATAGGGGTGAGTAATTCTAAAGCTAAACGATATGTTGATACAGTAGTGGCGGACTTCTGCACTGTTTCAGTCCCCACAATGGGGAGAATGTTCTAAAGACTCTGCTTATCAAGCGGCAGTGGGCGCTTTTGACTGGTTTCAGTCCCCGCATTGGTGGACGTCAGTGATGCCGTGCATCGTTGACGCATAGATATCTGTCAATTAGCATGTAAAACCGCATAACCACGCCCTCCAAAAGCCACTTTACGGCGCAGATTGGATTTTTGAAAAATAGCGCTAACACTGTATTTCAAAATACCTCTTAGACCGCATAGCTACTGGGCCGGCGCAGATTTTGAATATCTTTAGAGCTTTTTCAAAAAGCCTTACTTTCTAACATCTTTTATTTCAATAGTTAGGTAATCTTTTTGTTAGTTAATACCATACCATAGTCCGCTTTGTTCTTTCAAGTATTTTATACCTCATCATACAATTTAGATCATTCTCATAATTATATTAGGACTCTAGAAATCATTGATTCTTTCTAGAAAACCACCACTTACTAGTACACTACCTATATGCAATCTCAACATCTTACACTATCTTTTTCCCGACTAAAAGCAGTTGCTCTCTGGAACAACTGCTCTTATCTAATCTTACATTTTCCTTTCATCATTTATATAAGTCCTTCATCATTTTATAAAATGCTTTTCATTAGTATTCTATCCTATATTCTATACCTCCTCAAAGGCTATCCATTCACCTACATATGCTGGACCATATAAAGCTACCATAATCTCACCACCTTTACTTAAGCTATAATTTACCTATTAATCATCAAAAGTTGTCTCCCAGGGAGGAGCCTCTATATCTATTAATCCCGCATCCACATATATAGTAATAAGCCTAACTCTAACATATATTCACCCTCTTTCAATATAACTCTTTAAATCAGCACCCCTGATTAGTCATCACAGTGCACCGGATACAACAATAATAATAATTCTTCCATACTTCACCTTCACAACCATGACTTAGTATACCTTACACGAAAATTGACAAATTATTTTCCCCGATAGTTCATCCATAAAAATCTCATGACTAGCTATACTATTATCTTATGAATTCATGGTTTGCTATATGCAGTGTATACCCTGACCCATACGCATTTTTAATGTTGAGGTAAACAAAAAAAGAAAGCCCACAAATAAGCGTCAGCTTTCCTTTTCTATTACCTATTGGGTTTTTAATAACCATAAGGAACACTCATATAAAAGTATTCATAACAATATATATTGTAACCAGCATATTGCAAACATATAACTCGATTACATTAGTGCATGTTCTTTAGCAATAGATTTTTACTTCTTCTACTGTAGTTAGTAACCTCTGCAATCATTTCTATGATAATTGCTTATGTAACATCTGAATAACAACTTCAATTTTGCCTTCACTTTTACCTTGAGCAAGACCTTCCGCAATGCCCTCAGCCATGCCTTCTTTCCAATATTTATACTGATCCATGGATAACATCACGTATTCCTCCTTCCACGCTTCCACAATGCTTGACCTCATGCACAGCATCTTCAATAGCTCTAACAAATCATCTGTCGCTTCCTGTCCATCAATGTAATCTAAAACCCTCGTCAAAGGTTTTGACACATCATTTTGAGTTCCCTTTGTACTCAAAAACAACTTGGTTGCACCATCATTCAAGGCAATATCATGGTCTTCGATACAAACGTTTTTAAACGTATACTTATGACGATTGCCCGTAAACACAGGGAATGTACAAAAAGAAAATAACGTAGGAGTCAGATATACACAGTGTCATTAATCGAAATATTCATAAACCTTTATAGTAATGCATTTCTCCTGCTCAATCTCTTTTATTTGCTCCACTGTTAACTTTTTGTAAGGCGAGCAATCATTTCTATCGACAGTTTTTCTTGCAACATCTAGAATGACAACTCTAGTTTCTACCTTCAGCCTTACCTTGAGCAAGACCTTCCGCAATACCCTCTTTTCCAATATTTATACGATCCATAGATAACATCGAGTATTCCTCCTTCCACGCTTCACAATGCTTGACCTCATGCACAGCATCGTCAATATCTCTTAGCAACTCATCCGTTGCTTCCTGTCCATCAATATAATCTAAAAACGCTTGCAGTGGTTTCCGACACATCATTTCGTGTTCCTTTGTGCTTAAAAATAACTTTGTGGCACCATCATTCAAGGCATGTCATAGTCTTCAATACAAACGTTTTTGAACGTATACTTATGACGATATCCAGTAAATACTGAGAATGTACAAATAAAAATGACATAGGAATCATTTAACGTCGTATACTTCTGCCCTTTTGAATGTGATACATATCTAAAATACTTTGATAAAAACCGTGTACGTTTGACAAGTTCTTCCATGTCCTTGCTAGTTTGCATTTCAATATTGAATACCGTTCCTTTATCATCATTGACGAACACATCAAGACGTACACTTTTGGTATCCCACCGTACATCGAGATTTTTCTCTTCATGAATATATATACAATGTCTTTAATCGAAATGTCTAAACAAACTGTTCTAATACCGCTTTACAAATGGGTTTCTTTAACATCACCTTCTGAAAGATAAAATTGTCTTGAAACGTCAGTTCATCAAATGACTTAATGTACATGGAATTCCTTCCTTTCTTAAATTATACCATACGGGCCTATCCAGTGATAGCACGGCCTTACTACCTAGTGAAAGTATTCCATATGAAATTCATTAAACCCTTTTTTACACTCCTAACAGTCAACATTCTCTATTGAGAGGGCAAAAATACAAAGAGAACCAAAAAGCGATTGGCTAAACTGGTTCTCTTTTTCATTTACCTATTAAACAATGTCCTCGCATTGATTGGACATAAACAGTGCAGTGCACTGTTTATGCATAAGATGAGATTCCCTGCCGTATAACGCACCGATATCTCGTACCCCGGGGATAGACTAATATGATTATACATATCCCCGCATTGGTGGACGTAAATAGTGCGGTGCACTGTTTACGCACAGATATCTAGATTTAAACTAAAGGCTAAGGTTAGTTTGATGTCCCGCATTGGTGGACGTAAATAGTGCGGTGCACCGTTTACGCACAGATATCTCAGATTTAAGCCAAAGGCTAGGTTAGTTTGATGTCCCCGCATTGGTGGACGTAAATAGTGCGGTGCACTGTTTACGCACAGATATCTCAGATTTAAGCTAAAGGCTAAGGTTAGTTTGATGTCCCCCAATGGGGAAAGTGTTCTAAAGGTTAGCCTGATTTGTTGAAAAGATCATGCTCAATGCGTTTCAGTCCCCGCAATGGGGAAAGTGTTCTAAAGTTAATTATTAGAGTTTAATTTATAAAAATAAGGAGAGTTTCAGTCCCCGCAATGGGGAAAGTGTTCTAAAAGCTGAGTAGAGCATCTTTAAAGAAGAATACAAATAAGTTTTCCAGTCCCCGCAATGGGGAAAGTGTTCTAAAGGTGAAATTAGCATTCTTACATGAAGAAGCCATTGAGTTTCAGTCCCCGCAATGGGGAAAGTGTTCTAAAGCGCAAAGCTCTAATAAGAGCAATACGACAAATTTAATTGTTTCAGTCCCGCAATGGGGAAAAAGTGTTCTAAAGTCAACATATTCAGTTAGGTAGCTATGTAGAACTCGTTTCAGTCCCCGCAATGGGGAAAGTGTTCTAAAAGATTAGTACAGAAATTGAGTACTAATAATGAGAAGGTTTCAGTCCCCGCACATGGGAAAGTGTTCTAAAGCGCAAAGCTCTAATAAGAACAATACGACAAATTTAATTGTTTCAGTCCCCTGCAATGGGGAAAGTGTTCTAAAGTCAACATATTCAGTTAGGTAGCTATGTAGAACTCTGTTTCAGTCCCGCAATGGGGAAAAGTGTTCTAAAGAGCCTGGAGTTCCTTGTGTAGCACCCCATGGATGGTTTCAGTCCCTCAATGGGGAAAGTGTTCCTAAAAGGCTATGCTATATTTCGAAGATCATGATGATTGCTAGTTTCAGTCCCCGCAATGGGGAAAGTGTTCTAAAGGTTCAATATGAATTATTAAAAATCATTGAAGGCACTGTTTCAGTCCCCTGCAATGGGGGAAAAGTGTTCTAAAAGTATCTTATTCGGAATTGCGTTATCGTCTATTCAGTTTCAGTCCCTGCAATGGGGAAAGTGTTCTAAAAGGCTCCGGCCTCATCTTTTTAATTTAATAAACATATGTCTATTCAAGTTTCAGTCCCCGCAATGGGGAAAGTGTTCTAAAGTCTTTAAATATCGTGCTTAAATATCATTATCTTGAGTTTCAGTCCCCGCAATGGGGAAAGTGTTCTAAAGAGCGTAATAAGGTTAAAATAGATTACACTGTCGCGTTTCAGTCCCTACAATGGGAAAGTGTTCTAAAGCCGTTCACTTCATAAATAACTTCGCCAGTATTTAGTTTCAGTCCCGCAATGGGGAAAGTGTTCTAAAGGGTACCCCTTAGAATCCGCATAACTAAGCTCACTCAAAATACAGTTTCCGACGATCTCAGCCCATTTTTGAATTTTTAATGTAATATCACTTTTCAAAAGTGCTCTCAGACCGCATGGTTACTGCACCGACGTTCTTTTTGATTTTCTTTAGAACTTTTTCAGAAAAAGTCTTAGTTTCTAACGCATTTTATTTAATCGTTACATAAGTCTTTCACTAATCAATACTATACCACATTCCATATCCCCTTTCAAGTATTTCCTACATTGCATTGGTACAGTTTTTGCTATGCCCCTTCACAGGTCTACAAATGATGCTCCCCATAGTTCGTATATAAAATATACTCCTTATCTCACAAGGATTTTCACCCGTAATATATGGTATAATAAAAATTATATGCAAACATTTTTCGATGACTTCACTGAGGTGACTATCTTATGGAACAACGAGCTTTTAGTAAAAATCAATGTGGGCCTTGCTATCACGGACAAACGTGATGATGGGATACCACAATATAGATACCATATTTCAATCTATTTTCTTAGGGGATTCCTCTATTTTGCGCGCCACCATTCTGTGGTGTTCTCTGGCGATGCCCTGAACTGCCCTATTATATGGCACAATTAATTCCCTATACGGAAAGCAATATTGCTATGAAAGCCCTTCGGATGGTGCAAAGACTATACGGGCTGTACGCAAGGGGCTGCTATTCATTTGTTGAAAACGAGTTCCCCTTGTGCTGGCATGGGCGGTGGCAGTGGTGACGGTGCCGCTATGCTACTAGGTCTTAACAAATTTTGGGATCTTCGTTTAACCGATGAGGAACTATTGACCATGGCTTCTAAGCTTGGTTCTGATGTGCCGTTCTTACTGAAAGGCGGCACTGCCCGTGGCACTGGTCGAGGGCGAACAATTAGAAACATTACCAGACCAGCGGTGCTCACTGGCTATTGATCGTAAAACCTGAGGTGAGTATTTCCACAGCAGAAGCCTATGGAAGATTCTCAAAGGCAGCTTCTCGTGTCTCTTCAGACACGATGGATACTGTTACCACATATGAAAAGCCAAACGACTTTCGTCAAGCTTTCATAGCTAGTGACAACACCTTTGAAGAGTTAATCTTTCCCTATCCATCCAGAGCTTGTAGCATGCAAAGCAGTTTCTTCTTGGACCGTGGATTCCCTACCATCATGACAGGTAGTGGTCCTACTATGGTGGTTCTATTAGAAAAAAGCACTGGATGCGATTCGATTACAAGAAGAAATCAAACAAGCTGGTCATAACTGGCTGTCACTAATTACGAAAACACATGATGAGGAGGCCCTACGATGAATGCACCACGTTTACAACCGATCCGTTTAGATGCGTATAAACCGCTTCGTGAGATTGTTAGCGATGCCTTGCGTCAAGCCATTCGAGATGGTATTTTACCACCCTGGCGAACGGCTGATGGAAATCCCTCTTGCGGAAGAACTCGGTGTGAGCCGCACCCCTATTCGTGAGGCTATTCGTATTTTAGAACAAGAAGGCCTTGTCGTGATGATTCCCCGCCGTGGTACCTATGTGGCAGACATGAGCTTGAAGGACGTAACAGAAGTATTTGAACTTCGCTCTATTTTAGAAGAACTTGCCGCAGAACTAGCAGCAGAGCGTATTACTAACGAAGAAATAGAAACGCTAGAGCAGCATCTTGTGGAAATCGGCAACTACATGAATGAAAAATAATTTAGACAAAAAGTAGTACAAGCCGATATTCTATTCCACGAAATTCTCTACAAAAGCATCTCGTAATGATCGTCTTGTAGAAATGATTCACAACCTACGGGAGCAAACTTTACGGTTTCCGTACATTATCCATGAGGCCAAACAGGTCGTCTTGCCAAAAACTTGGGACGAACATCGTCAACTCGTAGAGGCTATCTCCGATCGCGATGTAGAACGAGCTCGCCACATTGCTCGCATCCATATGGAGGAATCGGAGAAAACATTGTTGGAAGGCATGAAATTAAAAAGGTCATGAAGGCTAATATACTTCCACATATCATACTCCTAAATAAAAAGGGTCCTTCGGGACCTTTTCTATTTTAGTACTTTTGTGTCAAATCATAGTCTGACATTTATATAAATAATCCAACACTTATATATAGAACTATAAATAGAGGAACGTTGACATCACCAACGTTCCTCTTTATCATAGAACTTATTTCTTATGACTATTAATTTGACTTATTTTAACAAAGTAAACTACATCTAATAACCATCATTAGAATTTATACGTCATTTGTACTGTGGAGTAGTTGCCCTAAAGTTAAAAGCGTTCTGGTCCGAATAATGTATCACGTTGATCCGATACCTTTTCGCACCGAAATGTATAACTTGCTTCGACTAACCAATTTTTCGTTGGTACATAAGCAGCCACCTACAGTAAAGCTTTCGGATACCATCTAAATAGCGGTCAGTTAAACCATTTGTACCATTACCGCCGAAGAAGGAGCCATGTTCGAAATGTTTATAGTCTGCATACATAGACCATGTATGAGGTCTGTAGATATCTGCAGCACCAATTTGAGCACGCAATACCCAGAATGTAGAGTTTCTTTCCTAATCTATGACCCAGACAAGCAAATGTATTCGTACCTTGATTATAGTCATATTGCATATTGACGTTTAGAGTGTTTACCCAAAGATGACATATTTTTACCATAGTCAAAAGATAACAATGCTGTGTTACCAAGATTATATCTAGCGCCTACGGCTACTACATTGGCTACTTTGTTGTAGCGATGTACTTCATTACCTTTCACACCAGCTGTTTCTTTAGCCGTTTCAAATGCCACATTACGACCGCCTTGAGAATGTAAGTACCACGCAGATAACTCCCAAGTTATTTTTAACTTGTTGTTTTACTTCCACAAAGAAAAGCTCGTTTAATGCTTGGCACTTCTGCGCGATCAAGAACATAGCCTTGTTGTAATACATCAACGCCTGTCGCTTCGCCTAATGGTACACGAGGGAATAGACTACCTTTTTCAGTGAATCGTAAATCTGAAGTGATTTTTGTTCGCATAGGCTGCTACTGGTGCTACTAGTCCTTTGTTGTCCACCCGTCAGCAGGCAATGTATTTTTCTTTTTCTAAAGTTGCCCGTAACACCTTTTTTCATCCACAGTACCACCTACGATATCGGTAGCAGTAAATGGAGGACGGTTGATATTCTCCATATCATCTTTAATTTTATCGTTGTAATAATCTACAAGCCAAGATGATAAATCCTCGTTTTTTTTCAGTAAGTCAAAATGCTCTTTTTCTGCATCCGTGAAATGTACCATTCGCACTATCTTTAGCTCTATATTCCTTTTAGTGTCCCTAGTCACTGTTGGGATTAGCTGCTACAAAGTCAGCCAATTTTTATTTACTGCATTTAAGTCATTTTTGTTTTTCATCTCGATAGCTGTATGAGATTTTAAATCATCCACTGCATAGCCATATTCTTCTTTGGCACTATCTTCTGCACTTTTGATAGCTTCTTTGATATTTTTATTATACCGCTCGATTAAAGTAGCTCCACGCTCTGCCAAGAATTTTTCACAAATTCACTGCCATTGCCTTGGATCGGTGCATCATCGTCATAGCTATATCCTAAAATATCTTTATTCAATGATGGGTATAAATCCGCTGACATGGTTCTAGGGAATGTTTGTGACGCTGTAGCATATTTATCCGTATCTGTACTATAGAATGGATACGTACCCTGTTTCTGTTAGGTATTTAATACCTGCTTCACCCTACTTTTTCAGGTGCTTTTTCCAGTAGCTGGATCATAGGGTTTTTGTATAGCCATACACAGCTTTTGGAATACTGATATAATATTTTGTTTCCTCAGACTTCAAGTAGTTTGGATACGCTTGTTTCGCCCAATTGTAGTACTTACGAATCGTTTCGTATTGACCTGCCACATCGCCCACTTTTTCACGAACCGCTATGTTCATTGGCTTAAATGGTTTTGTTAGTTTCAAGCCTTCTACACTATTCAAGAACTCATTCACTGTCAATGGACGCTCCATAGTTTTGTAGGACATTTGCGTATACGCAGAATCCGTAATGCCTGTATTTCTAGAGAAATCACCATAGCCGACACGAACTTGCGTATTATCTTTTCGTCCAAATGGCACGCACACCATCAAAGGTTTGATTGAACCAGTAGCCAGTTTCCCCTAATTGTTCAGGTAAACGTCCTACAGAGAAATCCCAAGCTTTTTCTTTTCTGGTGATATTTGCTTCTTCTAGTTTCACTTTGTGAAGGCCACGATTGGTTTCCATCGCATCTTCTGTCGCATGACCGGCGTGACCACTAGCACTAGTGATGACTTTCACCGCCGTCTTGTCATTCACACGGCCTTCCACGCCACACTTGTACTTTTTGTTCCCATCCATGTTCAGAAGGATCCACCATGTTTTTCATCGCAGAACCAATAGCAGATGTTAATGTCGTTCTTACATCTGGACGATTTTGGCCTTCCATATAATGGGTGCGCCATGCATAGTCACCTACAAAAGCGCAATTTAGATGCTACTAATATCGTCGAAATGGTGTGGTAATAAACTCATCAAAAGATCTACTGGACCCAAATCAACAGTAGATATTTCTTTACCTGTTTGATCTTGTAAAACTTTGTGTACATGTCCATCACTGCCCACTTTTAAAGTTAAAGCCAACGCGATATACACGACCTTGCATTGCTCGGTCATCATCTCAGTAGTTGAACAAGTTGTCTACACCAATATAGGCTTTCATATCATTGCCCCAAGATTTTTGAACAATGAAATTCCATACGCTATATGTTTTTAGATTGATACTCTTGTTTTTTTACCTTCTTTAAAGTATGTATCAATATGAGAAATATTTAGGATTTTCATTGTCTGCTGAGTCCATAGGAGTCAATGAAAATTACCATTGCCCTGCTAAAGAACGACTATCTAGCATCGTTCACATATAGATTGCCATATCAAGGATGCATAGCAAACCAGAATCTTTATCATCGTAGTTGATGCCTACATCAATTTTATGCTTTTGGTTTTATCCAACAATTGTTTTGGCAAAGTTGGATCTGATTTATTTACGGTATGCAAGAAAGTATATCCTAATTTACTGGACCATTTTTATTAAAAGTTATGTTTCACTTCTGCTCTAAAGACCCGTAATGGATACTTTTCCAATATTTTTAAAGCTATAAATCATATCTGGAGAATGTTGATATTTTTCAGACCCCAAATGTGTTTCGTTTCATTATATTCTGGATAGAAATCTAATAAAGTGACCTGTGAAGTAAATGGAATGAGTAATCGTTGATACTGATTGTGGAATGCACTAGTCACGGTAGGATGTCGTTTTTATTTTCATATTCCCATCCTACAGTCCACATTGATGGATTTTTCAGGCTTTTAAGTCAGGATTGCCAACCCAGTACCAACCCATTCTTGCCGTACCGCCACCAAGACCACCACTCAATGGGATTACCAGAATACATTTCCCAGTTATAGTACAATTCGCCCATACCTGGTCTCATTGTAACTAGTGCCAACATTCGCTTTTCAAACGTTTATGCACATTGCCGCCCACATTGTGTAGCATACCTACATTGAAACGTCAAATTGCTACCGAAATAGATTGCTATGATCTAGACGTACAATTGGTGTAATGGTCGTGTTTTTATTGACTTGCCAATCATCTTGTACATATACATATTCTTTTGAATTTCTGCTTCGACCTACAGTCACACGATTAGTGTAGGGCATCGCCTTTTTTGAATCGTACATTATTCAATTTCACATCGTAAGATTTACCGTTGATAACCATCGGCTTGCCTGTATAGTAGTAATATACGATGGCACTTTGTCGCACACGAGACTCACTAGCATTGGCAGCTTTAATCTCTGGATTTTTGTCTCATAACTTATCTACTAATTGATTAAAAGCGATCTCTTGTTTCGGATGTAGTATGATCCAAGAAATAGGAAATACGGTTATTACTATTCATATGAGAACCTTCGATTTCTTTTGGCACTGTGTCCACTAAATCAAAGGCATGCTCTTGACTGAAAAACTCTTCGTAAGTAAAAGATGGCAAATACTCCTTACCTTGCACACCTTTTTCATAACCATACCATTCTTTCAAACGATTCCAATATGGCGTGCCATCCTCATCCTTTTTCAATCTGGATAGTCTTCCACACGAGAGGATACTTCATGCGTAGTTGATTTCTTTTCAGATGTTTATCATAGTCCCATGGATTGATAAACATGTTTTGATGTCTTAGGAGCGCTTTTTAAACGGCTACCACTACCTTTTTCTTTTTAATACCAAATCCAGTATTCACGATATGCTTGTCATTGACGTCAATATGAAAGTCCGAATGCATATCTAATTGGGAATGGTCGATCGTATCCACTTGGTTCAATTCATTAGCACCAAAGAACGGTACATGACCTACTGTATTCGTTAAGGTAATATCATTTTTCTCTTCAATTTAGCGTAGTTTACCTCTACATCCCAATTAATTTTTCTTGATTTTTCGCATGCCAACCAATACTGTATTGATTTCGTTTAATGCTTCGTTTGAACTGCACTTCTGGGAGCCATTAAAAGAGTTAGACCCTTTATTAAAACGATGTAGATTTTTCTGTATGTTGATCCACACGAATATCTACACTATGATTTTTATTTGCATCCCAATGCGTACTCATACCGATATTGATTGTTCACCATAATAGCGCAAAGAGTTTTTTTATTAAAAACAGTCATGTCATCATGGGCTAATTCCACCGATTTTCTTGGGATTTGCTGCATACACTGTTACACATCACGTTTGCTACCATAAATGGCCATATTAATGTTACCAATTTTTCCTGTGTCAGCACGCATGAAGAAGTTAGAGTATGGCATAGGCCCTTTGTCACCTTTAGTACGCAAAGACTCTACATTGAACTGAAGACCACTCTTTTTTGTCGGTTTCTTTGTGACTACATTGATAACGCCACCAATAGCACCAGAACCATATTTCGCAGAGCTGCCCTTGTACAACCTCAATGTGATCTAAGTTTTTCTGTTCCTAGACGCATCAATTCATCGCCTTGCCCCTGCATATTTAGCAAACTCACCGATAGCTGGTTGTCCATCAATTAAAATCAATGTATGACGTGGGTCGGCACCACGAATAGACACACCACACGACCCATCGCATCCACTGTACGAGACACGCCCGTTTCATGGAAAACTACATCTTCCACATTTTTAGCCTGTTTCGCTTCAATGTCTTTTTGCGTAATGATCGTTGTATGCTGAGTCTCATACTGCTCAGCCGCTTTTCAATCGATCCGCTTCTACATATACGGCATTTTCCGCTGCTACGCCATAGAACAAACCCATCCATGTCATAATAGCACCGTATAATAGTAGGTGCTTACCTGTCTTTCTTTGATACATCCTAACACCTCATAGTCTTTCAAAAATAAGTTTATTCGCATACAGACACATATCTATATACTACATTATGATGCATCGCAAGGTTTTGACTACTATTACAAGTGAAAGAAACCAATTTATTACCTACACACACTTTTTACTCATCTATTGTAAACCTTTGCAACATCCTTTCATGTCAACTATATCTATATTGAAAAATAAAAAGTCAATAATTTTCTTCATCTTTTCTTCATATTTATCATATATGCCAATCACTTTTTCTGTGTTATATCAATATTTATATATGTAATATAAATTTTCAGATAGGCATCGACATTCACACCATATTGAGTATATATATCAAATAAACTTCTATTTACAAAGGGGCCGTTTGCTGATTCTATCACAACCATATACCTATGAACTCCACAACGAAAGAGGAATGGTTCTGAATCATCAGTTCCATTCCTTTTTATATTCTTATTCAACTAGGGCATAGCTACTAACCATCTATCGAGGTAGACTTATTTTCCACTCATATATTTTCGCTTTAAATGCCGCTAATTGCGATTCTTCTAATGCCATACCTTCACCTTGGAAGTGAGCAATGCTTTGTTGCATTTCTTCGTAGGCTGTTGGCACGATTTTCGTAAAGCGATCTTTGTACAATACCCAGTTTTCTAACATATGACGGCCTTGTTTGGAGTTCGTATGCAATACATGTTGTTGTACTAACTCATGGATCCGTGTTAGGTCACTTTCACTAGGTTTACGAAGTTCCACAAGTCCTGTATTGCAGTAGCGTCCATCTAGGTCAAGCACGTACGCATAGCCGCCGGACATACCGGCACCAAAGTTACGTCCCACACGGCCAAGGACAAGGACCTCACCGCCTGTCATGTATTCACAACCGTGGTCACCCACACCTTCTACAACGGCGGTAATACCACTGTTACGAACGCAGAATCGTTCCCCAGCCACGCCATTGATATAGGCAGCTCCAGAGGTAGCACCATAGAATGCCACATTACCGATCAATATATTTTCATGCGCTTCATAGGTAGCCGCTTTTGGAGGGTATGCAATAATCGTACCGCCGGACAAACCTTTACCAAGGTAATCGTTCGCATCTCCTTCGAGTTCTAAGGTCATACCGTTTAGGAATGAAAGCACCCAAAAACTTTGGCCCTGCAGAACCAACAAAGTTCAATTTTGATTGTGTTGTCTGGCAAGCCCGCTTCACCGTAACGACGAACCACTTCGCCGCCGACTAAAGGTACCTACTACACGATTCACATTGCTGATAGCCAATTTGGCACGAATTGGTTTTTGATCATCCAAGGCAGGACGACACATGCGAAGTAATTTTTTTCATATCTAAAGTGCGTTCCAATTCATGGTCTTGATCGATACTGTGCAAAATGACCGACAGAGGCATCTGTGTATGGTTTGAACAAGATTCGTTTTCAAGTCCACACGAGATAATTTGAAATTATCGTCCTGGGAGCGTTGGCGCACTAAGTCGATACGACCTACTAATTCACGCACACTGCGGATACCTAAACGAGCCATGATTTCACGCAATTCTTGGGCGATGAACTTCATCAAGTTTTTCCACATATTCTGGTTTACCTGTAAATTTAGCACGCAATTTTTTTCATCTTGTGTGGCCACGCCCGTACGGGACATGTATTCATATGGCAAACCCGTGCCATGCGACAGCCTACTGCCACCAAATGGCAAGGTACCAAATCCGAACAATTCTGCCCCTAACAAGGCTGCGATAGCTACATCATAGCCAGTCATGAGCTTTACTGTCTACTTCCAGCTGTACACGGTCACGCAAACGATTCAACATCAAGGTTTGATGTGTTTCTGAAAGCCCCAATTCCCATGGCACGCCCGCATGTTTCACAGACGTACGACCTGCAGCGCCAGTACCACCATCATAGCCAGAGATAAGGATGCTATCTGCTTTCGCTTTTGCTACCCCTGCAGCAATGGTACCTACCCCAGCTTCTGAGGTCAATTTTACAGAGATCGCTGCACTTGGGTTCACGCATTTCAAGTCATAAATCAACTCTGCCAAGTCTTCGATAGAATAAATATCGTGATGTGGTGGAGGGGATACTAGCTCTACCCCTGGTGTGGAGTGACGGGCTTTTCGCAATCTCTGGATATACCTTTTTGCCCGGTAACTGGCCACCTTCACCTGGTTTCGCCCCTTGCGCACATTTGATTTGCAATTCTTTTGCATGCACCAAGTAATTCGTAGTCACCCCAAAACGACCGGATGCAATTTGTTTGACCTCACTATTACGATTATCTCCATTGGCATCAAGAACAAAACGACTTGTGTCTTCGCCACCTTCTCCAGAGTTCGATGTAGATCCTAAGCGGTTCATAGCAATCGCAATAGCTTCGTGCGCCTCTTTACTGATAGCACCATAACTCATAGCGCCCGCTTTGAAGCGTTTCACAATGTCTTCCACTGGTTCTACTTCTTCCACAGGAATGCCACCGCCCACTGGGAAGTTCAATTCCATCAAACTACGTAAAGTCACATGGTAATCTTCACGAATCATTTTGGAGTATTCTTTATAGATATTGTAATCCCTTCAATCAAGGATGTTTGCAACAACTTAATCGTATCTGGATTGAATAAATGCTCTTCCCCATCTTTCATTGGGCCGTACCAACCGCCTGGTTCTAGGACTTTCACATCCTCTTTGAAAGCTCGTTGGAATCGTTCTAATGTTTCATGAGCTACGCCACCTAAACCGATACCGCCAATGCGTGTCGGTGTGTTAGGGAAGTACGTGCTAATAAAGTTCGTATTCAATCCCAATGCCTCAAAGATTTGCGCACCATGGTAACTGCGTACAGTGGAGATACCCATTTTCGACATGACTTTCATAATACCCGACACAGAGGCCTTGATGTAATTGGCTTCTGCTTCCTCTGGTGTGAGGTTACCCAAGCGGTTTGTGGCTTGTAGCTCACGAACCGTTGCTAACTGCCACGTATGGATTGATGGCCGTTACACCATAGCCTAAGAGTGTACAGAAATGATGCACTTCACGAGGTTCCCCAGATTCTAAGATTAAGCCCATTTCTGTGCGTAGCACAGTGTTGATCAAGTGATTGTGCACCGCTGCCACTGCCAATAAGGCTGGAATCGGCGCATGATGCTCGTCTACGCCACGGTCAGATAAAATCAACACATTTTGGTCAGTGCGAGCTGCTTCCTCTGCATCTTTGCACAAACGGTCTAAGGCTTCTTTCATGCCTTCCGCACCTTTGGCAGGGTCAAACAAGATGGATAAGGTCACCGATTTCATACGACGGCAATCCAATTGTTTAATACTTGCCAATTCTTGGTTCGTCATAATCGGAGTTCGCATAGATACGGCATAGGTGCCCACTTTATTAGGGTCCGTCAAGTTACCGCTATTGCCAAGCATCACTCGTGTAGATGTCACCATTTCTTCGCGGATGGCATCGATTGGTGGATTTCGTTACCCTGCGCAAATAGTTGTTTAAAAATAGGAGTACAACATTTGCGGTTTATCGGACAAGATTGCAAGCGGTGCATCGGCACCCATGGATCCTACTGGATCTTTTCCATCTTTCGCCATAGGGATAATCATACGCACCAAATCTTCTTGAGTATAGCCGAATACTTGTTGTTGCATGAACAAGTCGCCCACTTCTGGGATGCTATCTTCCGTAGCTTGTTGAATTTCCGACAAGTGAATGACATGCTCTTTTACCCATTCATGGTACGGCAATTCGGTAGCCACTCGTTGCTTTGATTTCTTCATCAGAAATGATACGACCTTCTTCTGTGTCGATTAATAGCATTTTACCTGGCTCTAAAGCGACCTTTGGCACGAATCATATCGTCCGCTTCGTTCACTACGCCTACTTCAGATGCCATAATCACGCGATCGTCAGCAGTCACATAATAACGTGCAGGGGCGTAAGCCATTTCTGTCCAAGACACCACCGATAACAGTACCATCGGTAAAGCCCATAGCTGCTGGACCATCCCATGGTTCCATCATGAAACTATTAAACTCGTAGAAATCATGCTTTTTCTTGGCTCATCAACGTATTGCGTTCCCATGGTTCTGGAATCATCATCACAATCGCATGTGCAAGCTACGGCCTGTCATATGTAAGAACTCAAGAGTATTGTCGAACATAGCAGAATCAGACCCTGTATCATCAACAACAGGGAATACTTTTTAATATCTGGGAATAATGGAGATTCTGCTTTTCCTTCACGAGCATTGATCCAGTTTACATTACCACGGATGGTGTTGATTTCTCCATTATGTACTAAATACCGGTTAGGATGGGCCCGTGCCCAGCTTGGGGAATGTATTCGTACTGAAACGAGAATGGACCATCGCTAAGGCAGAAGTGAAATCTAAATCGTTCAAATCTAGGTAAAATTTCGTAATTGCACTGGCGTCAACATACCTTTGTAAACAATGGTTTTTAGACGACAAAGGAAGCAATGTAAAAATCGCTGCTCATTTCTTTTACTCAATGGGACGATACGTTTTTCTGCAATTTTACGAATCATATATAATTTGCGTTCAAACTCCGCTTGGTTTTGTCACATCTGGACCTTTACCAATGAGGATTTGGATCATCCAGGACGAATCAAAGGCTGCCTCTCGACCAACTGCCGTAGAATCTACCGGCACTTCACGCCAGCCCTAATACGATTTGGCCTTCTTCACGAACCACCTCTTCTAGAATGCGCTTTTGCTCATTCCGTAATGTTTCGTACTTGTGAGCAAAAACCATACCCACACCGTAGTCGCCTGCCGGTGGTAAATGGATACCCAACACTTCGCACTCACGGCGGAAAAAGTCATGTGGAATTTGTACTAAGATACCCGCTCCATCGCCCGTATCCTTATCGGCGCCAGCACCACCACGGTGCTCTAAACGCTCAAGAATACGCAAGCCATCGTCGATGATATCGTGAGATTTTTTACCTTTAATATTCACCACAAATCCCATGCCGCACGCATCTTTTTCAAACTGGGAACTATACAAACCATTCACTTCCAAATGGCGCTGCTCCTCATGTTGTTTTGCAATGGTACTTATTTCCATCATAACCCGCTCCTCCTGTAGGCTCTCTATCACTACACTAGTGTACTTAACACTAGGTATCCACATACTGAAAGTTCTAATTCTATCTGTCAATCGACTATACTTCGCCATAGTCCAGATAAATGTTATACCAACATTCATCTACTATACGCTCCCTCTATAGAGGATTAGCCTCTTGTGATAATCAGTAACTACATTTCATAATACTCATAAAATATAGTTCTAATTCTATAGAATATAGAACTGTATATTATAGTAGCAAAAATTATACTATTTTTCAATACATATCCATTATGTATACATGTATTCTTAAATGATTCACCTCTTTTTACTTCTTATCCCATGACTTCAAATTCATATATTATTGTCTATCATCTATTAACTCTTCAAAAAAATTTATCATTTACTTTCATGGGGTCTTTCAACATTACTTTCATCCACATCCTATATATGCCTACTATACAAGAAAACGCACAGCTACCCTAAGGTAACCATGCGTTTACGTCATTGTAAAAGTATTCTATTATACGATGCGAACAATCCAGCCTTCTGGTGCTTCGATTTCACCATGTTGAATGCCAAGTAATGTTTCCCGCAATTTTGTTAATGTTGGGCCCATTTCATCCATACCGCTTGGGAAGAAGATATCTTCTTCTTTAGAATGTACCATTCCCACTGGAGAAATAACTGCCGCTGTACCGCAAAGACCACATTCAGCAAAGTCTTTCAATTCTTCTCTGTACACTTCACGATGTTCTACAGTCATGCCCAAATAATGTTCAGCCACATACATCAAGGAACGACGTGTGATGGATGGAAGAATACTATCGGATTTAGGAGTTACTAATTTGCCATCTTTCGTGATGAAAAATAAAGTTCGCTCCACCAGTTTCTTCTACTTTTGTACGAGTTTGTGGATCTAAGTACATATTTTCTGCATACCCTGCTTCATGGGCTGCTTCTAAGGCATGCAAGCTCATTGCATAGTTCAAGCCTCGCTTTGATGTGTCCAGTACCATGTGGCGCTGCACGGTCAAAATCGGAAATTTGGATTTTCAAAGGTTTTACACCGCCTTTGAAATAATCCCCTACAGGCGTACCAAAAATACGGAATTGGAACTCATCCGCTGGTTTCACACCGATAACGCTGTTAGTACCCATCAAGAATGGACGAAGATACAAACTACCACCTGTGCTATATGGAGGCACAAACTCTTGGTTCGCTTTTACCACTTCTTTCACAGCCTCGATAAAACGATCTGTTGGGAACGGTTGCATCACAAGGTATTTCGCAGAATCATACATGCGCTCAGCATTTAAATCAGGACGGAAACACACAATGTGACCGTCCTTCGTGTAATACGCTTTCAAACCTTCAAAAATCGTTTGCGCATATTGGAATACACCAGCACATTCATTGAGGACAATATTCGCCTCACCCGTTAAACCGCCTTCATCCCATTGACCATCTTTGAAATTAGACACATAACGGAATGGCGTTTCTTTATAACTAAAATCTAAATTGTTCATATCAATCTTTGCCATACTGTCCTCCTACTATTCCATACCCGTGAAAGCCGTGAAAGTATACGTATATCTATCCTTCTACCCCTTCACATCATATGAATATTTACTGATTTGTATTTTAGATAAAAAACTATTATACACCCAACACGGAAAAATGTACAAGAGTACATGCCTAAAAAGATGGGGTAGATTCTAATTGTATATTCTACTCTAATATTGGGCAAGAAGTTCTTTTCAAGTAAGTTTCTAAATCCTGATTTGTGAAACCTTACATTGATTGAATACATATGAGCTCATCAATCATCAGCTCCTCGCCTTTTTACTTCTTCCCACCCTGTATCCTTATATATCTTTTCTAAAAATACTATGTGTAATCCAAGCCCCACCTGATAGATATCCAGTATTAGTAGATTGATATATTTCTACATAAAAACCACTTTTGCTTCGGTCTCCTCGTTTTCTTCATCTACTGATATTTGATGAAGCAACATAGTAGCTAAATCATGGACCTTTTTGTATTTTCTCCACATCAATTTTATAAAAAGAGTCAGTAATGGTAGGTATGCCTTCTCCATGACCTACCTTTTCGTACATGATTCCTCAACGCACTATCATTCCGCAAGGTGTGTATATCAGTCGCTTTATCCCAACACATTTCATGAAGAATCATCATATCAGCTTTTTGCTATATCTATATGATTAGCATAAAAACTATACACATACTTTTTCTGATTAGGCCTATCTTCCACAATCTTAATAAGAAGATTATCCATCACTGCTGCAGGATTTTCTATTAGCTTAATCCCCTTCTATCCGTTCATAATAGGAATCTATATATCCCTCAACCTGTCTCATCACCAATATAGGAGATTTCCTACGTTCTATATACCTTTTGATCTATCAAATCACTTTCATCTCCATGTATTCCACATAAACTACTGCTCTTATTTCTGAAAAAGTATTCTAACATTGGGGAAATTTTTCACTTAACTTTTTCTAAAAATTCCCCAATTATTCTTACATTTCCTTCTACCACTCTTCAGTCAAATAAAAGGTAAACTCCTTTTTCCATGATTCTGGTATAGGCGTACTTTCATAAAAACCAATAACATATACAATATTTTATAAAATTCAAGCATACTCTATGTGGCGTATCATCATAATACTTACTCTCATTTCTACAATAAGAGAGAAAATCTTTTAAGAAAAACACAATTTGTTGCGGTTTTGTCGTATCTCGTAATCCTCTAAGCATATATTGTTCTAATCTATCAAAAGAGTCAATTTTTCCATTCACATACTTTAGACATAACATCAACAAATACAACCCTATCTTGTGCATCTGTTAAATCCAATACAAATGTATCTTCATCAGATATTATCTTTTCTCGTAATAAATCATACTCTGATTCTTCCAAATAAATAATCTCATTATGGGGCGGATCTATCATTTCTGTCCAAGAAGTCTCATGCACATAATATAACTTGCACACTTCTAATGGTAATGTTCTCCATGATTCCATATCCTCTCTTTCAACAGCACATCTCGGCATAACAGTACCTGCAAAAATGTCCACACCAATAGAGCATCTAAAGTCTCTATCCACATTAAAAAGAAAATATGTCCCTCAAATAGCCTAGAAATCCATTTTTCCTTTTCATCGCCTTATCCAGGTTTCTAAGAACAATATATATTTCTCGAACGGTTTCCATTCCTTTAGCATTACCATCCACTAGGATATCTTTCAAATGATACAAATTTACAATACTTTTCATCAATGAGAAACTTTTCCTTAATAACCTTATATATATCATCCCAAGTATCAATATGGTTTCCATCAAGTTCTATAATCATTCTATGGTCCATGCCATTCTCTAGATGCAAAGACCTATACTGTGTTTCCGAAATCGCTTCCATAGAAACTATACGTTTCAATGAATTTCCCCTTTCTCTTTTTATATTCTAGCAGAAAATTTATACATTCCACCATTCAATAAGTATATATATACTCTCAATACAAGCAACACCATAAAAAAATATATTTTTAAAAATATTGCGCTGTCGAATTAAAACCAAGATAACAACTCTTTATGTGTCCAATAATAATATCCTACAATCGTATACAAAATCAGCACTAAAGAGTTCCACTTTATCAAATAATTTGTAAAGCCATAGCGAACATATGTAAAAAAAGCCACGATGAACAATAACATCCGCAATAAATGAATCACTACATTTGTGAAAAACAGTATATCGTTCGGATTATATTTCCAACAATATACACTAAAGGGAATCAACCCTATGCAATGATAAAAAGAAAAAAACAAAGTATCTTCAGTTTCAGCACCATAATCATGCAATGTATCAAGTGTAAGTTTAACTAATTCAAGCATGATCCACCTCTTTTAGTGGAAGTACTAACTTTTTAGAAATCTAAAAAGACCACTATTAATACTAAATCCAGCTAGTATAAAACATAATCCATTAAAAGGAGGGAATGAATATTAAAAATCGCCCAAATCGGTGGTATCTGCATAGATCTAAATCGTTTGATAATAAAAAGAAACAACAAATACTGTATACCACCCTACAAACAATAATGCTATTACAATTAAAATCTCAAGGCTTACTCCATTTTTCTAAAATAGATCCAGGTATACCTACTCCCCAGCCCCACAAAAAAATCCACCACAGACTTTTTCCAAAAATCTTTAGCAGTCATAGGTTTATATGGATTGAAAGTATCTTTTATCCTCATTTATATCCCCCAATGCTCTCTATAGAATATCCAACAAGCCTTAGCCATATACTTCTCAATTTATATCTAATTATATTCTATCACAACAACTATCCATTCCTAGGATGCCCTCATTCGTAGATCATCTTGGCGCAGTCAGTTCTTCTAAATTAAGAAAACCAAGATGAGCAGGACATGTTCCGGAGCAAACCTACCGTAGGGTCAGTTTGTGGAGGAATGTGTCCTGCTCATCCCTTTATCAGAATAACAGACCGCCCCAAGATGGAATAGAATAGAAAAGACTCTATGGGATAATCCCCATAAGAGTCTTTTTCGTCTTGCAGTATGTTGTCATGCTTAGATGACTATATAATAACTTCGTTCAGCAGCAAACCAACTTACACATTCGCTGACTCACCGGAGTTGAAGTTACTAACTAAATTATTCCGGCTTTTTAAATTTTGGAGATGTTGGACATGTTTCAGGAGTCACATCTTTACGAGCTCCCAAATCACCGCTTCGATCTACATACGTAGTATGTAACAATTCATGAGCAATATGTCCTAATGGTTTTTCTAAGAAATTAGCATAAGCATCTTTAATTTCAGGGTTTTCATAGGAAGAACGAAGCTTCATGTTGGAATCCCAGTTATAAAGACCTTCAATACGTTCACCTTTTACTTTATTAGCAACAGGCAATTTTAGCACGTGGTTGTCCACCACCGCCGATACAGCCACCTGGGCACGCCATCATTTCAATGAAGTCGTATGTTTTACCAGATTCTTTCAATTCATTTTAAGAAATCACGGATATTTCTTTACCACCATGACAAACAGCCACATTGATTGTATGTCCACCGATTTCTACAGACGCTTCTTTCACACCGTCCATACCACGCACATCTGTTAAGTTAAGAAGTGGAGCTGGAGATGGTTCGTCACCAGTGATGAATTTATAGGATGCACGCATCGCTGCTTCCATAACACCACCAGTATTACCAGAAGATAACCCCGCCACCAGTCGCAGCACCGATGAAATTTATCGTATGCGGAATCTTCTAGGGCTGCGAAAATCTAACTCAGCCTCACGAATCCATTGTGCAAATTCACGTGTTGTAATACAGATGTCTGTATCTGGGCCTAAATCTTCGCCAGTGAAACGAGACGCATTATTTTTGCTCAGGGCGACGGATTTCTGCTTTTTAGCAGTACAAGGAGCTACGGATACGGATACAATTTTCTTAGGATCGATATTCATATTTTTTTGCAAAATATGTTTTACCATAGCAGATTCCATAGCGATACAGCTACGAGCTGAAGAAATATGGGATACATATTCTGGGAAGAATGTTTCACAGAATTTTACCCATGCTGGACAACAGCTAGTAAACTGTGGCAATGGACCTGTGCCATGTAATTTACGTTCTAATAGTTCGTTTGCTTCTTCCATGATAGTTAAGTCCGCACCAAAATTAGTATCAACTACATAGTCAGCACCTAACGCACGAAGAGCACCTACCATTTTGCCTTCTTGGTATGTACCAGGTTCAAACCCAAACTCTTCACCGATAGACACACGAACAGCTGGCGCTGTTTGAATAACTACGATTTTCTCTGGATCAGCAATGGCTTCTTTTACTTTATCTAATTCTGTACGTTCGTACATTGCACCAAATGGGCAAATTACCGCACATTGACCACATTGGATACAGATAGGATTGTCTCCTGTTGCTTCCAAATCGTAGTAGTCAAGTACACTCATAGTGTCAGCACATGCTTTACGACAAAGAGTACAGTTCTTACATTTTTCTAAATCATGAATAATCGCCACATTATCCTCAGCAATTGGGGCACGGCGATCAAGATGTTGGAATCGACTTTCGAAACTCATTATTATGCACCTCACATAGTGTAAACAATACTAGTTATGTATTCATTAACTTTCCGTCATATTATAACAAAAATAAGTATAGAATGTGAAAAAATCTATTGTACAAATTATAAGGGCTATTCATTTTTGTTATGACAAAAAGTCTACGATTTCCACCTGAAATATATTTTCATACTATTTTTTTAGTATATATTAATATTCCGCATTTATTTTTACAACATATTTCTATCCTCTATATTTTCAAAAATTCATATACCCCTAAAATATACTAGGATTTTATCTAGGATAGCACAAAACAGGAGAGTTTCCCCTCCTGTTTCTACTTTATTTCAGCTCAAATAACGGGATACTCTTAGCCTGATCCCCAAGGCTGTTTGTGTGAAAGTATTAATAAATTGCTGTACCGCCAATGTTGGTGTTAGGCGACCTTCGATGACAGCATCTTCGATGCTACCACGACAAGACACAATTTCTGGAGCTCGATAGAACAAGTTTTGCAAATGTTCTTCCACCATGGAGTATACCCATGATAAGGTTTGATCTCGGCGACGTGCTTGTAGCACTCCATTGCCCTCACATTGTTCCATGAATTTTTTTCGATAACACCTTGCCACAATTCCATGATACCATCCCTGTGTAAGCTGAGCATGTATAGGCATGGGTTGTCCATTGTTCCGTTGCATCCCGAATGAACCATAAAAATACGTTCGTATTCTTGGCGCGTTACTTTAGCACGTTGCAAATTTATCTCCATCGGCCTTATTGACAACGATGGCATCTGCCAATTCCATAACCCCTTTTTTTCATACCTTGCAATTCATCACCGGCACCAGTCAACACCACCAGCAAGAAGAAGTCTACCATGGAACGTACCGTCGTTTCACTTTGACCTACCCTACGGTTTCGACTAGAATCGTATCATACCCAGCGGCTTCGCATAACAGCAAAGGTTTCTCTACTTTTTACGAGTCAAACCGCCCAGAGTCCCCACCTGATGGAGATGGACGAATGAATGCATTCGGCTCTCGTGACAGTTGTTCCATTCGAGTTTTATCTCCTAAGATGGAACCTCCTGTCACAGTACTGGATGGGATCTACCGCAAGAACCGCTACTTTATGACCGTTTTGACATAGTTTTGTGCCTAGTGCTTCAATTAAGGTCGATTTACCAGCCCCAGGCACCCCTGTAATCCCTACACGAGTAGATTTACCTGTGTACGGTAACAAGCGTTGAATTACCTGCTGTGCCATTTCAAAAATGGGCTGCTGCATTACTTTCAATTAATGTGATGGCACGGGATAAAATCATACGATTACCAGCCAGTACACCTTCCACATAGTCATCGACGGTCAATTTTTTCCGTTTACCACCTTAGGGGCTACCGGTTTTTGTGAGGTGCATTCGTATGTTCATCCATACCATCATGACCACCGTCCACACCACGCATGACGCGGCATGCAAATTTATCATCTTTCTCCTCAGGAACCCAAGAAGGCTTATAGGTATCATCACTCATAAGACACCCTCCTTTCACCGATTCGAATATGACCGATTATTCTTCCTCTTCTAAGCGTTCATCTAATAATTCGAGAACTTTTTTAGCACATACTGGAATGATTGTACCCGGTCCGAAGATTGCTGCTGCACCATGCTCATAGAGATAATCATAATCTTGAGCTGGGATAACGCCACCAATAACAACCATAATATCTTCACGGCCTAGTTTTTTAAGCTCTTCACACAGTTGAGGCATCAATGTTTTATGACCTGCTGCTAAGGAACTCATACCTACGATATGTACGTCATTATCTACGGCATCTTTCGCTGCTTCTTCTGGAGTTTGGAATAAAGGTCCGATATCTACGTCATAGCCCATATCTGCGAAGGCTGTAGAAATTACCTTAGCTCCCCGGTCATGACCATCCTGACCCATTTTTGCTACGAAAATACGAGGACGGCGACCATGTTTTTCTTCAAATTTTTCAGTCATGCTACGTACTTCTGTGATGACATCGTCATCGCTGAATTCGCTGCTATATACACCGGAAATAGAGCGAATGATCGCTTTATGACGGCCACATACTTTTTCTACCGCATCAGAGATTTCACCTTTAGATGCACGAGCACGAGCTGCTTCTACGGCTAATTCAAGCAAGTTTCCTTCTCCTGTTTCCATTGCTTTTTGTAATGGCATCCAAACAACTGCGTACTTTATCATTATCACGATTAGCACGCAATGTTTTTCAATCGTTCGATCTGTGCCAAACGTACAGCTGTATTATCAACTTCAAAAATATCTAATGGATCTTCTTTATCAAGGCGTAAGTAGTTAACGCCGACAATTTTTTCACTGCCGGAGTCAATGTGTGCCTGACGACGAGCTGCAGCTTCTTCGATACGCATTTTTGGAAGACCTGTATCAATCGCTTTAGACATACCACCCAAGGCTTCAACTTCTTGGATATGAGCCCATGCTTTACGGATCAATTGGTTAGTCAAGAATTCTACATAGTAAGAACCGCCCCATGGATCGATAACTTTACATACGTTAGTTTCATCTTGATATACAATTGCGTATTACGAGCAATACGAGCCGAGAAGTCTGTAGGCAATGCAATCGCTTCGTCAAGAGCATTGGTATGCAAGGATTGAGTATGACCCAAGGCTGCTGCCATCGCTTCGATACATGTACGAGTGATGTTATTGAATGGATCTTGTTCTGTTAAAGACCAACCAGAAGTTTGGGAGTGCGTACGCAATGCCATAGATTTAACATTTTTTGGACCAAAGGATTTAACAATTTTAGCCCATAACATACGACCTGCACGCATTTTAGCGATTTCCATAAAGTAGTTTTTACCCATTGCCCAGAAGAAGGATAAGCGCGGTGCGAACTGGTCAACGGTAAGACCTGCTGCCACACCTGTACGCAAGTATTCCAAACCATCGGCCAATGTGTAACCTAATTCGATATCCGCCGTAGCACCTGCTTCTTGCATATGGTAACCAGAAATAGAAATACTATTGAATTTAGGCATGTACTTAGATGTGTAGGCAAAGATATCACCGATGATACGCATAGAGGCTGCTGGTGGATAAATGTAAGTATTACGCACCATGAACTCTTTCAAGATATCATTTTGGATCGTACCTGCCATAACAGATTTATCTACGCCTTGTTCTTCACCAGCTAAGATATAGAAGGCCATAACTGGTAATACGGCGCCGTTCATTGTCATAGATACAGACATTTGGTCTAATGGAATACCAGAGAACAAGATTTCCATATCCAAGATAGAGTCTACCGCAACGCCGGCTTTACCAACGTCACCAACTACGCGAGGATGGTCAGAGTCGTAACCACGGTGAGTAGCCAAGTCGAAGGCGATAGACAAACCTTTTTGACCAGCCGCTAAGTTACGACGGTAAAAGGCATTGGACTCTTCCGCTGTGGAGAAACCTGCGTACTGACGTACTGTCCAAGGACGTTGTACATACATCGTACCATATGGTCCACGAAGATACGGAGGAATACCCGCTACATATTGTAAATGGTTACATTGATCATAAATAGAGGCATCATACACAGGACCCACATCAATTTGTTCCATAGTACGAATGAAGTTGTCATCATAGGACTTGCCAGTTTCAGCTTGCAATTGCTCTTTCCATGCATCTAAATCGGATGCTTTGGGGCTAGCAGCTGTAAAAGGAATATTTCTAAAATCTGGAATCATCTACATCATTCCTTTCTCGCGTTGCATTGCTAATAATGTTTGATAGCAATTGGAGCGTACACTAATATAATCATCCATGCCTGCTGCATCGCAAAGTTCTTTCAACTCTGGAGATGGAGCCCCTGCCAAGAATACTTTCATAGCTGGACGAGCGGCTTTGATTGCTTTTGTCACTGCTGGTGCCAATTCTGGATATGTATCGTCAGTGGAACATACGATTGTCACATCTGCATTCGATGCTAACGCCGCTGCTACTGCTTCGTCTACAGTTGGGAATCCATCATTTGTAAGCACATCAAATTCAGCTACTTGCATGAAAGAAGTAACGAAATCGGCTCTCGCTTTATGTTGAGGAATCGGACCCATATTAGCCAAGAAGATTTTTAACATTGTCCCCATTATGTGTTTTCTTTGAAGTTTTCAGTGCGCATACGCAATTCTTCGTATTGTTCTGTCCAACGATGAGATAGAAATTGCTTTCACAGTGATACCTTCACTGCCATCTGCTAAGGCTTCAAAAACTTGTCCAAAAGCTAGCGCCCGCTACTAATGCAGTATACGCAGCACTTACCAAGAGACCTATTTCGCTGAAAGTCAGATTCTTGTAATTTTTTTAGAGCGCTAATGTCAGCTGCATCTGCAGTACCCACATTTAGCTAATGCTGCTACACGAGCTTGGCGTAAGCCCTCAAAATCTACCACTAGTACTTCTAGTAATTCTTCTGTCATATTTGGATACATGTTACTACCAACGGCACGATCTTTACGGGTTGCCAAGTTTTTAAAGCGGCTTTTGTAAAAATAGCATCTACAGCTTCTTGCGTTTCACCAGATACTAATGTTTCTAAAGATGCCACCTTTTACCTTCTAATTCTTGGAACAATGCCCAAGATTTTTCAGTCAATTCTTGTGTTAATGGTTCTAAGTACCAGCTACCACCTGCAGGGTCAACTGGTTGAATGAAGTTGAACTCTTGTTGCTCCATGATTTGAATATTACGGGCAATACGGCGAGAGAATTCATCACTTGGACGAATACAGCCATCAAGAGGTCGTACAAACATACCATCCATACCACCTACTACTGCGGAGAAGGATTGAGAACCAGCACGTAATAAGTTTACATATGGATCGAAATACAGTTTTGTGTAAAGTGAGATGTACTTACGAACAAGTTAATTTTCTTCGCTTCTTCATCACCGCCACAATGTTCAATAATTTGAGCCCATACCATTTTAATAGCACGTAGTTTCGCAATTTCCATGAAGAAATTAGCACCTACGCTGACATGGAAACGAATTTGTTTCTGCAAATGTATTCACATCAATACCACGGCGTTCCATCTCACGCAAATATGTGACAGCTGTAGACATAGCAAAGCCCAATTCTTGTACGTCATTGCCACCGCCATTATGGTATACATCTGTGTCTACCAAAAACTGTACGCAATTGTGGTGCATGTGCCGATGCCCAAGCAATGGTATGTGCCATATCATCAAAATATTCATCCATAGGGCGTGGTAAATGACCGTCTTGTGCCAAAGTACCAATTGGATCTGCCCCAATCATACCGGACAAGGATTTTACATCCACCCCTCGGGATTCGCAAAGCGCATGTAATGCAGCCGCCCAGCATACGCTACTAGCACCTGTACGAATATCTAATTCTTTTTGTAGTTAAGTCCATGCCTTTTAATAAAGCTTCCACTTCTTCTACAGTGGACAAGGATATACCCACATCAGCCACGTCCTTAGGGTCAGCTTTCGTAGCATCTTGTCCTTTCCGCGTAGCACTGTCCAATGTGAAACTGATAGCTGTGCTACCTTTATCTAATTCAAATTGTAACATGTCATGCATGTCAGCAATTGTTTTTCCGTCACAACGTTGTGCAATTGTCCAAGGTGTGTGGATATATCCACTAGCTTTCGCACCCCGTAAATTGCTATCACGACCAGGATATGTCAAATTTTGAGTCAATCCTTCTTGGTCGCTCAACCAATACATTGGTTGTAAAGTAATTCCTTCGTATGTTTTTGTATACATACTTTTTTGGAAATCTTTCCCTTTTAAGATACCTTCTACCGTCGTTTTCCACTCCTCGTAGGTAGGGATAGAAAACTCATCAAACGATACATCTGGTAGCTCAAACTGTTCTTCCTGAACTTGTGGTTCATGATGCTTGTCTTGTCCCATAGTCTAGCTTCCTTTCTCTGACCACATAGGCATACGTTCCCTTACTCAAACCACTTTTCTAGTGAGATTTTCCTCATCATAGAGATTCTAATAGCTTATGTAATCAGTTGCAGCTCTCATAAAACATAAAAATAAACAATTAGAAACTGGGTATACCCTACCCAACCCTATAACTCATCACCCTACCTAGTCTCTTTACTGAAAGATATAACTACCATTCATAAAAGAAAAAAACCGTTTTCGATGGAAAACGGTAGGTTATGATTTAGCGTATGCACTTAGCGCAAAACCATCTCTACCCGTCTCTCGCGGATCTAACGACATGCTTCTTACGGCAGTTCTTCTGACTCAGGATCTTCGCTACGCTTCGCCTTCCCAGTTTCCCAGTGACGTTACATGAAGTTTCCTCCCCTTTACAGCGGCGGGACCGTGTTGGCTTTTTCACCAATCTTCCCTATTAAGCCTCGCGGCACCAGTAAGGCAAATATAAAGTTATACCTTGATTATAAACTGTTTTTGAAAGAATAGAACGATAATTATAGGCTATAAGAAGATTTCACGTTGACATAATTTTTATTTATCACAAGATACTTATATTGCATTTTACAACCTTACCAACACAATACTTAGCGTATATCTCATAATACCTTATTAATTTATCACTTACGGTTATACATTTGCATAATTTATATTTATTCGCAATAAGAAACAGAGGTATGCTTACTGTAGCATACCTCTGTTCTATCCTTATATTCTATTGCAAAAAGTTATTTCTTTTTTTCCACTCCATGACTTCAAAACCATAGTTGCGAATATGTTCTTTCAATAGTTTTCAAATATTTTTTTCGCAATGGGACTTGGCTCAAGCATATGGGGCATTAAATATCCCATAGTCATCGTATCTTCCACATCTAGTGGGATAGCTATAATCTTATCATCATTTTAACTCACGACTCAAAATGCCGGAACTAATCGTATATCCATTCAAACCAACCATTAAGTTAAAAAAATCGTAGCACGGTCAGATACTTTGATCGTCATTTTTCTGTCCAAAGTGCTCAAGATTTCCTCTGAGAAGTAGAAAGAATTATCCTCCCTTGATGCATAACTTAAGTATGGAAAATCTTCTAATTCTTCTAGTGTAATTTTCTCTTGCTTCGCCAATGGATGTTCACGGCACAAAAAAATACATGTGGCTCCGCTTCAAACAATGGATAAAAATGTAAAACTTTATATTCTTTGAATAACTTCTCCATCACTTGGCGATTAAAATTATTTAAATACAAAAATACCCTAATTCACTTTTGAAAGTCGCTAAATCTTCAAAAAAATATTTTGCGTCTCTGTTTCACGTAATCCAAATTGATACTCGTCAGTATCTACACTTTTTATAAGCTCTACAAAAGCATGTACTACAAAGGCATAATGTTGAGCAGATATAAAGAAATGTTCTTTTCTCTTCGTATTAGATTTATAACGTTCTTCTAATAATTGAATTTGATCCCAACACTTGTCGAGCGTAAATCATAAACTCTCGACCATCATGGGTTAATGTTACCCCTGATTTAGTACGCAATAATAGCTGGACACCCATTTCGTGCTCTAATTCTTTTACGGCATTGGATAAGCTAGGTTGAGATAAATATAATTCCTTAGCCGCTTCATTAATAGATCCTTTTTCTGCAATTTTTTTCTAAATATTGTAATTGTTGTATTCTCATCTGTATTTGCCTTTTCTATATCTATCATGAAGTTCATCGATTCGCCATTACTTCCATAGAATGAAAAAAACCCTAACGAGTAAGATATGAATACTTACACGTTAGGTACTTCATGTTGTTAACGATTCCACATGTCAAACTCCAGCGGAGTATGAGTCTTGTACATTTATAATACATAAAAAGACCACGCATCGTCAACATTTAATTTCTATCAAATCCTTAGGAATTAAAATCAAATTACTATATCATCGTCTTTTCACCCATTAATGGAAAAATTAAAAATACAAATTGTAGAGGTAATAAACGTAATTAATACTGGCACTGCAGTTCGTTTTTACTAAATCAAAAACTTGAAATATTTGCCACCCCTGCTACGGCAATCATAACCGCACTAATTGGGCTTAGCAAACGACCTACAGAGGCTGCATTTTGCATACCTAATAGCATTGTAATCGCATTCCCACCTAATTCTTTAGCGAAATTTGGCACTAATGGCGAGAATGCAAACATAGAAGCTACTCCAGATCCCATAACAATGCTCAATACTAAGATAATCCCAGACACAATAACGCCCACCATATCAGCTTGGATTGCGAAAGTTTTTATAAATGTCACAAACTCATTCACAATTCCTAGGGATGTCAAACCGAAAGCAAATGTTTCCCCTGCTACAATTAAAGTGACTGTATTTGTAAACTGATCTCCCATTCCTTTGAAAAAATGTCTGAATGGACGCAGCTACTTTTCGGAAATCACGTAAACGAATCATTTCAAATATCATGGATATAAACAAACTCAAAAACATTGCTAAATTCACATTCATCTTAATGCCTGCAATACCATATTTACTGAATCCTAGCATAAATACAAGCGGTAAGAATGGCAATACCAAGTAAGCAATAGGGACCTACTACCACTTCTTCTTGCGGTTCTGTATGTACAACTTCGGAAGGAATATGTCCAGATTTTTGTCCATATATTGTTGCCAAATATAATGGGCAATAGCTGTCACAATACCACAGATAATGTATACTTTCAATTGATAGCCTACAAAAATATTCTTCTACCCCTATGCCTACAGTTTTAGACACTAACAAGCTTGTGGCAGATGCTGGTCCAATATCCAATAAGTGACCCGTAGCGACCGCTGCCGCTGCCCCAACTGGGCTCACACCTAAGCGGACTAAAAATCAGGGAAGATTGTGACCATCATCAACATCGCTAGACCAGATGCGCTTGGGATTACCAAGGACATAAACATATTTAATAAGAATGTTAAAGATAATACCAAATAAGGAGCTTTCATCGCTTGCAAAGGTTTTATTGCAGTTGTAACCAAGCGAGAGCTAGCACCAATATGATCCATGTATTTAGCAAAGCCAGTACATGTCATAATCATGAGACCCAACCCTGCTGCATCCTTTGCAGTGGTATTATTAATCCACTCAAAAGCATCAAAGAACATCATGCCTGTTCCTTTTTCGCATCTACAAACTCCGTTGTATAGCCAAGGAAGTACGCCCCTAGCATCATGATTAAACCGCCTAACAACAATACTGTTTTGTGCTTTAAACTTTTTAATCACCAATGTACCTGCGCCTAAAATTATGATAGCGCACAACAATAAATTCATAACTACTTCTCCTTTACCTATGAAGATAGGCTAATTAATAATTTGCTTTCGACTGTTGAAAGTCTTCTTGAATCTGAGCCAATAAGCCTGGTGTGGTGAGAATTTCTTCTACTGTAAGAGCAATCCCCTTGGCTCCGTACATAATAGCATCCTCTGCTAATTGAGTTTTTCCCATTATCCAACCATTCTTGAGAATGACTAGTCACACCTCTACCTACAAATTTAACCCGTAAACAAGCTCCTGAGTACGCGGAACGTAACACTGGAAAAGTCAGTAGAACCAGTTACCTTTCTCGGTTCTGAAATATCTGGAGCACCTACGATTTCCGCATTCTTTAAGAGCAAGTCATTCAAACTTTGCACATTGACCTTGTTATCATAGGCTTTTACTTCGTCCCATTCCATAGTAGCTCCCACTTGCAAGGCGGCCCCTTGCGCCACTTGTTTCACACGCTCCACCACTTCATCTAAGCGAATGCGACTAGAAGAACAGATATACCACTGTGTACACGCATAGTCTGGAACGATGTTGGCAGCCTTACCACCATCTGTGATAATCCCATGCATACGTACTTCTGTAGGTACATGCTCACGAAGGTATTCCATACCATTAAAGAATAACAACACTGCATCCAACGCACTGATGCCTTTTTCTGGAGCAATCGCTGCATGAGCCGATTTGCCATGGAACTTAATATTCACCAAATTAAGTGCCAAGGACTTACCATCTACGGTTGTAGAATCACTCCCATGCATCATGAATGCCACATCTAAGTCATCAAATACCCCTTCTTTAGCCATCACCAATTTGCCAGATGCTGTTTCTTCTGCTGGTGTCCCATATACGACCAATGTTGCTGGTACTTGTAGAGGTGCGACGTAATCCGATGGCTGCTGCACAGATAGACAGGGCCTTGTAAATTATGCCCACAAGCGTGGCCTAACCCCTCTAAGGCATCATATTCACAGAGAGTCCAATTTTCGCTCCTCCTCCTTGCACATGGTACACAGCACGAAATGCTGTTTGTAAAGCCACTTACTTCTCGGTCTACAATAAAGCCTTCACTTTCTAATAAGTCTGTTAATTTACCATGCGCTAAAAATTCCTCATTCCCTAATTCTGGATGATCGAAGAAAAAATCATTCAATATTTTTCATCGGTCCTCGTAAGGATTCAATTTCCTCTAATAATTGACTCATCACTATCTCCTTTCTTGTACAACCTCTATATCCATAGGAAACCATACCCCTCTGATTTCTCCTCTTCTGAAAGTCCTGCTATAACCCCTTTGTAACAGCAATCATTTCGAATACATTTTATCATATCTATTTCTCAGTAAACTTTCAATATACAGAGCTTGAATTTTCATATGGTTTCCATGATATATAGTTATTTTCTATGACCCCATATATATATTAAGAATTTGTCTATATAGAGAAAAATTGGTATCATAAGACCATGTTTTGATTAGTAGAAAGGAACCAGCTATGAGCGAAACTATACAACAAAAAGACCTACCTTATCTTATGAAATATTCCCTCCTAATACACAAGTAGGAGATGAAAAAAATCATCACTGTCTTAGATGAACTAAAAAGTTTAAAAACCTGAGTTCATTTCTGTTACATGCAGTAATAAACAACGAAATATTGAAGAAACAACTATTAAATTATCTAACTATGTACAAAATACATTACATATTCCTACAAAAGCCCATTTGCCAGCTATTTATTTATCAAAGGAACAAGTTCGCTCTGTTATCGATCAGCTAGACCAATTAGGAATCCACAAATTACTAGCCCTTCGAGGTGATATTTTAGAAGACCTACCGCCAGTAGGAGAATTCAAATATGCTTCTGAACTCGTTCATTTTGTCAAAAGAATATGCTCCTCATTTCCAAATCTCTGGCGCCTGTTACCCAGAGGTACATCCTGACTCACCGAATCAATTGCAAGACATTCGTTTTTTGAAAGAAAAAGTCGATGCAGGTTGTGAGTTATTAGTAACACAATTCTTCTTGGATAATAACGTATTCTATGATTTCAAAGAAAAAAATGTGCCCTAGCTGGCATCGATGTGCCAATTTTAGCCGGTATTATGCCTATCATCAACCGCAACCAAGCCTTTGCGTTTATTAACAAGCAATGCTACTGCTATTCCTCGTAAATTTAAAGCTATCTTAGACAAATATGAGCATGATCCAGTTGCCCTTCGTGATGCAGGCCTGCCTATGCTTTGAATCAAATCGTTGACCTTGTAACAGAAGGTACATCTGGCATTCATCTATATACAATGAACCAATCTAGCACAGCCTTATACATTGAAAAATGCTGCACGATCTTTGTTCAGTTCTCCCTATTTATGAAAACAAGTAAGTAAATAACAAAATAATTCCAATAAAAGAGGAAAGTTGATTGAAACATATCAACTTTCCTTTATTGATGTTTTCTAATATAAATTTTTACCGTATATATTAGGGGCCTGTACTAATCATATTTTTCATGTAACCATACCCTCTATATATAATGTCTTGGTACTCGCTCTGAAAAAGTTACAGAATATTTCATAGGGAATGGTACCTACCAAATAGGCTAGCTCAAGTGCAGTAATACTCTCTTGCCCTTGTTTACCTAATAGAACAACTCCATCCCCTGGTTTGACCGCAATGTGACTTGGTACTTTTACCATAAATTGGTCCATACAGATACGTCCTACAATGGGACAACGTGTACCATGAATCAGCACAGAGCCTTTGTTAGAAAAGCGCCCTAGGATACCCATCGGCATACCCTACAGGTATGGTAGCAATCGTTTCCTCCCCCATTGTTGTATACGTGCTGCCATAGCCAATCGATGAGCCCTGCCGGTAAATGTTGTACATGTACTACCTTACTATATAAACTTAAAAGCAGGTTTTAACCCTAATCGATTAGGCACATCCATAGATGGCATAATACCATATTGAATGATACCTGGCCGAGCATCATTAAATGAGACTATCTCTTACCGCTAATAAGCCAGCACTATTGGCTAACGAAAATCGATATGCTTCATCCCGATGGGCACGAATCGTTTCCACCACATGTCTAAACTTTTTCTACCTGGGAATTAGCATGACTCTGATCGCTGCATCTCCATTTGCTAAGTGAGAAAAAATCCATCAACTCGTAAATATTCATAAGATTCTACTTTTTCTAAAAATCTCAATACATCCTCTGGCTTGCTACCGATACGATGCATACCTGTATCTACAGCAATAGCACACTCTACAATCGTTTTCATGTCGACGAGCACACTCATTTAAAGCTTCTAAAATCTGTGGATTCACAAATAGCAGGTCTAGAGTTCCCTTCTATCACTAAATCAAACGATTGGGGCAACGTTAATCCTAATAAATAAATAGGTACCGTTATACCTGCTTCTCGCAAAGGAATAGCCTCTTCTGGGAAAAGCTACTGCTAAGGACTCATAGCCCTCTTCTACGGCAATACGTCCTACCATGACACTACCATGTCCATAGGCATTTGCTTTCACCACGGCTGTACTCATGCACCACTCTGGCAAACAATCTTTAATTTTCCGTAAATTACTTCGTATTTGTGCTGTATCAATTTCTACATAGGTAGGTCTCACACATTCACCTTCTTATTTTAGTAAATAAACTCTAGAGTAGACTGCTATATACTAAGTTATTAAAATAACTCCTAAACTATCTAGGTTGTTAATTGTATTACTAATGTACCACGCTATAAAAAGTATATGCAATCATTTCCTAATAGACTACTATAGCATACTACATATATTACTCTATTATACACCCAAACAAAATCAAATGCTCTACTGAATTCAATAATTTAATTAACTATGTCTAACAATACTATAAACGATTCTAAAAGGACTGACTACAGAATTGATAGAACACAATTCTATGTCAGTCCTCAGTCGTTACTATTTAATTTGATGTTATACCCTAGATGACATACTTTACATTAAGGCATATTGAAAGGCCATACCATTGGAATAATGATAAGACTCACGATAAAGCATACCACGATTAATGGCGTACCGGCTTTCACATAGTCCATAAATTTATAATTACCTGGTGTTAACACGATAGTATTAGGTGGTGTACCTACCGGCGTTGCAAATGCACAAGATGCAGCCACACAATTGCCATTAAGACCGCATGAGGGCTTGCTCCCATTGCCTGAGCAATAGAAATACCAATTGAGCTAATAATGCACAAGACGCTGTATTAGACATAAATTGTGTCAACGTACAAGATAGTAAGAATAATATAGCTGTTGCAAAATAAGGACTAGGATTCTCCCCATAATACCTACTACTGCATTAGCAATTAACTTTACCCGCTCCAGAGTCATTCATAGCCGATGCAACCGGCATCATACCTGCAAATAAGAAAATAGTTACCCAATCAATCGATTGATATGCCTGTTTTTCTTTTAAACAACCTGCAAGTACTGCTAGAATTGCACCTACAATGGCGGCTAAATGAAGAGGTACATTAATACCAATATCTTTCAATGGATCAGATAATGCCATAAATACAACAACACCTAATAATATAATACCAGAGTACCACATTTTCTTAGGGTCATTAGAAATATCACTAGCATCCACTTCTTGTTCTACTTCAGCATCAGCATTACCATCATGTTTAGGCAAGAAATGTTTACCAATTGTTACCATATAAATCATGAAAGCAATCGTCAAAGGAATACCGATCCATGCAAATTCAAAGAAACCGAATTGAGGTAGTTTTGCTTGGCCTAAAGCACCATTAATAATGATGTTAGGAGGTGTACCTACTAATGTAATAATACCACCAATCCCTGCAGCAAATGCCATAGGCATCAATTGACGAGATGCTGGAATTTTAGCAGATGCACAAATACCAATTACCACTGGTAGCAAAGCTGCTGCCGTACCTGTATTAGAAAGCACAGAAGACATACCTGCTGTTACAAGCATTAAAAGCAATCATAAGAGCATTTTTCGCTTTTTGCCTGCTTTATTTACGACAGAAATACCAATTTTTTGTGCTAAACCTGTGTGGAATAAAGCAGCACCAATGATAAACATACCTGCAAATAACACTACTGTACTATCAGATAAACCACTAAACACTTGTTTCATTGGAATTACACCTAATAAACCAAGTGCCATAGCACCACCGATAGAGGTAATTGCGAGTGGAATAATTTCTGTTACGAATAATAACGCCATTATACCTAAAACAATTAAGGTTAGTACAGCTGGATCATAAGAATCAACTCCTCCCTAAAGGGCGAATTTCAGATTGGCCACAAGCACATTAAAAACAAGTGCATATAATATAGGAAGAAAGGCCAATAAGAATAAACATCATCACTGTCACCCCATACCCTTCTTTAGTACAAGGGTAACCAAAGTGTAGCCATTCTCCAAGTAAGCCACGACGAAGAAAAACTATATGTTTTTCTTTTTGAAACCATTTAGATTTTCGTTCCTCTCCAATGAGGAAGGGCGAGTGATATAAAAAGCGCAATACAAATACACAGAAAAAACTTCATTTCGTCTGATACTATCATAGGCGTCACCTCATAAAGAAGAAAAGTGAATAAAAAGTTTACGTGTTTGTATAGCGCTGCTACAGTAAAATACTGTCATATGATTGTAATACACCTAGGCAAGGCCAAGCCATGCCTAGGGATATATACAAGTTACTTCAACATGGCAAGCATTGTACCGGCTGCTACACGGTACCGATTACACCTGCCACATTTGGTCCCATCGCATGCATCAATAGGAAGTTCGCTGGGTTTGCTTGCTGAGCCGACCACTAGGATACTCGGGCTGCCATTGGTACCTGCAGATACACCTGCAGAGCCGATCGTGGGTTTGTTTTACCACCATCTACCCAGCACATTAATTTACCGAAGATAACACCACCAGCGGTGCCACCGATAAAAGGCAATTAAGCCTAATACGATAATTTTTAATAGTTTCTAAGTTCAAAGAAACTCTCTGCTGTCATAGTAAGACCAGTACCAGTAGCTAAGAAAATTGTTACTGTGTTAATTAAGGCGTTCTCAGAAGTATCTGCTAAACGTGCTGTTACACCAGATTCACGGAATAAGTTACCAAGCATTAACATGCCTAATAAAGAAGTGATTGGTGGCAATAACAGGGAAATAGCAATGGTAGCTACAACTGGGAAAAACAACCTTTTCAAAACGTGTCACTTCACGCAACTGTTCCATTACAATTTCACGGTCTTTTGAGTTGTAAATAACTTCATAACCGGAGGTTGAATCAATGGAACGAGAGACATATAGGAATATGCCGCTACTGCGATAGCACCTAATAACTCAGGCGCTAATTTTGAAGCTAAGTAAATGGACGTCGGGACCATCAGCACCACCGATAATACCGATAGCTGCTGCTTGTTTAGCAGTAAATCCGACCATCATCGCTCCACCAAAGAGCAACGAAAACGCCGATTTGAGCTGCTGCTCCTAATAATAATGTTTTAGGATTTGCAATGAGTGGACCAAAGTCCGTCATCGCCCCTACCCTAGGAAGATAAGGGGAGGAAATATTTCATATTTAATCCCTAGTCCAATTAAGTTCATAACACCTTCATGGAAACCATTATTAGGAATATTCGCCAAAAATACATCCAAATGCGATTGGACTCAATAATAGAGGTTCAAAAGCCTTTCATAAAGCTAAATACAATAAGATAATTCCTACTAGGATCGTAATAGCATGACCCATTGTGAAACTAATAAAACCACTATCCACCCAAACAGAGTTGAGTGCAACAAGAAAAAGCGTCCATATGGAGTTCCTCCTTTAGTAATAGAAGGGTTTAGTTTAAGCAGTATAAAGTTAAGATTAGCCTAAAACAACTAAAGCGTCACCAGTTGCTACAGTTTGGTTAGCTGCTACGCGAACTTCAGCTACTGTTGCATCATGTGGAGCATAGATTTCATTTTGCATTTTTCATAGCTTCTAAGATGCAAAGAAGATCGCCTTTTTAACTGCTTGACCAGCTGTAACTGCTACAGATAAGATTTTACCAGGCATTGGGCATTTTACTGTTTCTGCGCCTGCTGGAACTGGAGCTGCTGCCGCTGCTGGAGCTGGAGCTGCTGCTGGAGCTGCTTTAGGTGCTGGAGCTGCTGCTTTAGAGGTGCTGCAACTGGAGCTGCGCCGCCAACTTCATTTACTTCTACTTCATCAAACTGTACCGTTTACTGTAACATTGAACTTTTTCATTATAACTTCCTCCTGAATTACCTATTTGTAATGAAACTTTTTACATAAAGCTTAGATTAGCTTATAGGGGCCTGTAAACGACTAGCAAGTCATCAAGAAATTAGACACTACTGGGCGAATGGACGCAATTTGATTTTTGCGAATAGCCCATAGCAACGATAGCACTGACAATAGCTGCTACTACTTCTGTCTCTTTGTTAGCAGCTTGTGCGTTGGTAGTCTTATTCATTAAGTTCTCCTCCAAACTATCTGGTTACATTTCTACCTAGCAGTCTACCGTCCAATTTCCAACCTGTGCTCACAATCGGTCTTACGGAAGCAATTTGTGATTTGGAATATCCCATAGCACATACTGCTGCCACAATGGCTGCGACTACTTCTTCATGATTAGAGAAGGTCACTGCACTAGGAGCTGTGGCTGATGATACCTCTGCTACCTCAGCCTTAGTTGACTTTTTGTAGGATCTACTAGATAAATAATATGCATAAGCACGCCCTAATAAAAATTAGAACGGCGAATACAATCGTCATATTGATGGCCATAATTAGCCACGGATTATCTGTCATACTTTCACCTCATTAATAGAGAACCATGATAATAGAATCATGCAAGAAGCAAAAGTGTGTAGTATGCCTCTAACCAATATCTTATAGAGGATATTACCGTGTTTTTCGGAGCACAGGGTTTCGCGTTTACTTGCCAACATTGCTAATGCATTGATGATAGCAGGACGAGTATGTTTAGGGTTCATTACTACGTCAACGAATCCACGTTCAGCAGCTTTGTATGGGTTGCGAATTCTTCTACATATTTAGCTGTTTTTCATCTTTATCTTCATCGCGTTTGAAAATGATATTTGCTGCCAGCGGGTCCCATTACAGCGATTTCAGATGTAGGCCATGCATGCACTTGGTCTGCACCCAAATCTTGGGAACACATTGCAGGTAAGATCACCATATGCTTTACGAGTGATAACAGTAATTTTTAGGGCACTGTTGGCTTCAGGTAAGCATATAACATTTTCGCACCATGACGAATGATGCCACCCATTCTTGGTTTTGTGCCCGGTAGGAAGCCCGGTACGTCAACAAAGTTTACAACAGGGATATTGAAAGCATCGCAGAATCGGATAAAAGCGGGAAGATTTATCGGATGCATTGATATCTAAGCAACCTGCCATTACGCGTGGTTGGTTAGCAATGATACTACGCTTTGTCCAGCAAAACGTGCGAAACATGTAATAATATTTTGTGCATAGTGTGGTTGTACTTCATAGTATTCACCATTATCTACTGTAGCACGAATTACATCAAACATGTCATAAGGCATATTTGGATTATCTGGAAGTAAAGTATTTAAACCTTCATCTTCACGAGATGGGTCATCACCAGTATCAACTAATGGAGTATCTTCCATATTGTTGCTTGGTAGGAAACTCAACAAATAACGAATTTGTGCTAAGCAATCATCTTCGTTTTCTGTCGCAAAATGAGCCACCCCAGATACACTGTTATGAGCCATTGCACCGCCAAGATCTTCCGCTGTTACTTCTTCTGCTGTTACAGATTTAATAACTGCTGGTCCAGTGATAAACATTTGAGATGTATGTTTAACCATGTAAATGAAGTCAGTTAATGCTGGAGAGTATACCGCACCACCTGCACATGGTCCCATGATTACAGAGATTTGTGGAATAACGCCAGAAGCATTAGTATTTTCAAAGAAGATTTTACCGTAGCCAGCTAATGCGTCTACTGCTTCTTGAATACGAGCTCCACCGGAGTCATTAATGCCGATAATAGGAGCACCCATTTTCATTGCCATACGCTGTGTTTTAACTATTTTAGCAGCATGCATTTCCCCTAAGGAACCACCTTCTACTGTAAAGTCTTGAGCAAAAGCAAACACCAAACGTCCGTCGATAGTACCATAACCAGTTACTACGCCTTCACCTGGTAATTCTTTTTTCTCTTGACCAAAGTTAACACAACGATGTTTAACAAATTGATCTAATTCCACGAAACTATTGTCGTCAAATAGTTTTTCAATACGCTCGCGAGCTGTATATTTGCCACTAGCGTGTTGTTTTTCTCGCGTTTTTCACCGCCACCTTGTTTTACTGTGGACAGTTTTTGTGCAATAATTCAATCTTTTTCCTGAACTGTTGCCATTTACACCTCCATAGGATTATTACGGATACAGTTGATTATTTCATGCGTTGGCAAAGTTCTAATAAAACGCCGCCAGTAGCTTTTGGATGAAGGAATGCAATTGCAGATCACCAGCACCATAGCGAGGTTCTTCGTCGATTAATTGAACACCTTTTAGCTTTTAAATCAGCAATTGCTGCTTTGATGTCATCAACGCGAAGCGCTACGTGTTGGATACCATTACGGCCACCATTTTTCGATAAAAACGACCGATGGGACCATCTGGGTTGTAGATTCTAAGAACTCAAGCTCAGCATCACCGCAAGGGAAGAAGCTTACTTTTTACTTTTTGTTCTTCAACTACTTCGTCTTCTGGAAGATGCTCCATACCAAGTGCGTTTTTATAAAATTCTTTTTGTTGCTGCTAAGTCAGATACACCGATACCGATATGATCTGCTTGTAATACTTTGAATGCCATAATAACTCTCCTTTCAAATGAGCTGCAACTCGAAAGTGATATACATCACCTTTCGATTACTTATATGATACCACGATATTAGATTTTTTTCATTCTTTTTCCCTTATCTTTTTAAGGACTTTTCTAATACCGAGTTAACAACACTATAAGGGTCATTCGTTCTGTTATTGACTGTTGCTACATCTTGTTTGAGCGCGTCACTTTCAATAACATGTTCATGAACATAGCGCATAATTTGTTCATTGATCGTAGCCACTAACTCGTCATGTGTGCGTTCTGCACGGCGAGCATCTAATTCTCCACTATCTTCAAGATATTCAAAGTGTTCGTCTAGAGCTTCCACTAATTCATCAACACCTTCATCTTTACTAGCGATAGTTCTCTTAATTGGTGGTCTCCAATCAAGTTCACGAGAATCTAAGTCTAGCATCATTTCTATTTCAACATTAAACATCACAGCCGTCACGGTCAGCTTTATTGATAGCGAACACATCGCCAATCTCCAAGATGCCCGCTTTTGATTGCTTGGATGTCATCACCTAAACCTGGCACTAACACAACCAAGGTAGTATCTGCATTTTTAACAATATCTACTTCTGATTGTCCCTACACCAACTGTTTCAATGATAACAAGGTCCATGCCAAATGCATCCATTAATTTAACAACATCTGCTGTTTTTTTAGATAATCCACCTAGGCTGCCACGGTACCCATACTTCGAATAAAAACATTTTTCATTCAATGTTAAATCATTCATTCGAATACGATCACTCTAAGATGGCACCACCTGAAAATGGACTGGTTGGGTCAACAGCAACGATGCCGATTCTCTTACCTTGTTCTAAATAATGCTTAACAACCTTATCTGTCAATGTACTTTTACCCGCTCCTGGAGCACCTGTGATACCCAAGATACGAGCCTTACCAGTACAGTGGATAGATGGCTTTCATGATATCGATAGCATTATCGTATTCATTTTCTACAGCCGTGATGGACCGAGCCAAGGCAAGACGAGAACCTTCTAGTAGTTCTTTAATTAAATCCATATTGTCACCGTCCCAATTATATATACGTCTAGGCTCGAACATTCTTGCCGAGCCTGCCCAAGTATATTATTTTTACGTTAGCTTTGATGAACTCAATAACATCAGCTGTTGGGTGCCTGGTGTGAACACTGCGGATACGCCAGCTTCTTTTTAAACCAGGGATATCAGCGTCAGGAATAACGCCACCACCAACTACTAATACATCGCCCATGCCTTTTTCTTTCAACATTTCAACGATTTTGGGGAACAATGTGTTGTGTGCTCCAGAAAGAAGAGATAACACCAACTACGTTAACGTCTTCAGAAAGAGCTGCTTCAACGATTTGTTCTGGAGTTTGACGAAGACCTGTGTGAGATAACTTCGAAACCAGCATCGCGAAGTGCGCGTGCTACTACTTTTGCACCACGGTCATGACCATCAAGACCTGGTTTTGCTACGATTACTCTGATACGTTTTTCTGCCATGATGTTATACCTCCAATTAGGGATCGATTAATTATAGTGTGGAATGAGCTTGGTATTCACCGAATACGCCGCGCAATACGTTACAAATTTCGCCTAATGTAGCATATGTTTTAACGGCAGCCAAGATTAATGGCATCAAGTTTACAGATTCATCTTCTGCACCAGCTTTTAATGCTGCTAACGCTGCATCAACTGCTGCTTGATCACGGTCTGCACGAACTTGTTGCGTTTTTTTGGATTGGTTGATACCTACAGAAGCATCGATACGAAGAAGACCTTCAACTGGTTTTTCCTCTACTTGAAATTTGTTAACACCTACGATTGTACGAAGGCCAGATTCCACTTCCATTTGCCATTTATAAGCAGACTCTTGGATTTCTTTTTGGATGTAACCTTTTTCGATAGCTTCAACAGCACCACCCATTTCATCGATTTTTGGATGTATGCTTTAGCTTCTTCATAAATAGCATTCGTCATAGCTTCTACCAGTAGGAACCGCCCAATGGGTCAACTACGTCAGCTAAACCGGATTCGTAAGCAACGATTTGTTGAGTACGAAGAGCGATTTGTACAGATGCTTCAGTTGGAAGAGCCAATGCTTCGTCACGAGAGTTAGTATGTAAGTTGAGTACCACCCAGTACAGCCGCAGCGGTTTGAAGAGCAACACGAACGATGTTATTGTCAACTTGTTGTGCAGTCAACATGGAACCAGCTGTTTGAGTATGTACGTAACATCATGGATTTTAGGGTTTTTAGCACCAAAACGTTCTTTCAAGATATGTGCCCATAAACGACGGGATGCACGGAATTTCGCAACTTCTTCTAATACGTTGTTGTGTGCGTTCCAGAAGAAGGATAAACGACCTGCGAAATCGTCAACTTCTAAGCCAGCTTTAAGAGCTGCTTCGATGTATGCAATACCATCAGCAATTGTGAAAGCGATTTCTTGCGCAGCAGTGGAACCAGCTTCACGAATATGGTAACCGGAGATGGAGATAGTATTCCATTTTGGCACATATTGAGAGCAATATTCGAAAATATTGGTGATCGAAACGCATGGATGGTTTTGGAGGGAAGATGTAAGTTCCGCGAGCTGCGTATTCTTTCAAAATATCATTTTGAATTGTACCGCGAAGTTCAGTGGAAGGCACACCTTGTTTTTCAGCAACTGCAATGTACATAGCAAGAAGTACAGATGCAGGGGCATTGATTGTCATAGAAGTGGAAACTTTACCTAAGTCGATACCTTGGAACAAGATTTCCATATCTTTTTAGAGAGTCAATCGCAACACCTACTTTACCAACTTCGCCTTCAGCCATAGCGTCGTCAGAGTCATAACCGATTTGTGTTGGTAAGTCGAATGCGCAAGAAAGACCTGTTGCACCAGGTTCAATTAAGTAACGGTAACGTTTGTTGGACTCTTCAGCAGTTGCGAAACCAGCATACATACGCATTGTCCAGAAACGGCCACGGTACATAGTAGGTTGCACACCACGAGTGTATGGATAGAATCCTGGGAATCCAAGATCGCTCATAATCAAAAACCTTCTAAATCAAGCGGAGTGTACACCGGTTGTTCTGGTAAGTTTTGACGAGCAGGTACTTTCTCACAGTTTTTAGCGTACGCTGCATCATATTCAGCAAGTTTGGCTTTTAAGTTGTCATTAGCCATGTCATCATCCTCCTAAAAATTAACCTTGTTTTTCATGCTTCCTGTTTCAGTGAAGCGTTTATGCTAAGAAAGAGCTTCATCTAATAAGATAGGTGTATGGGCGCCATTTGTCTTTTCAATAGCTCTTTCGAGGTAATCTAATAATTCTTGTTTGTAGTCTGGGTGAGCACAGTTTTCAATGATTTTGTATGCTCTTTCAATTGGAGCCAAACCACGAACATCGGCAATACCTTGTTCTGTACAGAATACTTGTACATCATGTTCTGTATGATCGATATGAGATACAAAAAGGAACGATGGAGCTGATGTCTCCGCCTTTTTGCTACAGAGTTCGTACAGAAAATGGAGATATAACCATTTCGAGTGAAGTCCCCGGAACCACCGATACCATTCATCATTTTGCTACCCATGATATGAGTAGAGTTTACATTACCGAAGATATCGAATTCGATAGCTGTATTCATAGTGATAACACCAAGTCTACGAGGCTAAGCCAGGGTTATTGGAAATCTCTTGCGGGCGCAAAAGAATGTGCTTGCTGTATTTATCAATATTATCATAGAAGCGTTTCAATCCATCCGGAGATGGGGACAATGCTGTACCAGAGCAATCTGTTACTTTACCTGCATCAATTAAGTCCAACATACCATCTTGAATAACTTCTGTGAAAAATGGATAAGTTTGTGAAAGGACCTTCAGCCAAAGCCGGACACAACAGCATTTGCTACAGAACCTACACCAGATTGTAATGGTAATAAGTTTTTCAGGTAGACGTCCTGCTTTTTACCTCTTCTTGGAAGAAGTTAATCAAATGTTGGCTCATCGCTTTTGCATCATCATCGATTGGTGCTAGTGGACGAGTTGTATCTGGTACATCACATGGAACGATAGCTACGATTTTTGCAGGGTCACACGGAATATATTCAGTACCAATTCTGTCTCCGGCTTTATTGATCGGGAATGGCTCACGATATGGAGGATCTTTTGGTTCATAAATATCATGCATACCTACCAAAGACATTGGCTGGGATACATTGACTTCTACTATCACTTTTTTCGCTTGGCTTACGAATGTTGGGGAGTTCCCTACAGAAGTACTTGGCACGATGCCACCATCTTCACGTACACAAACTGCTTCAATGATAGCCACGTCTGTGTCACCAAAGAATCCATAGCGAATTTGTTGCGCCATATGACTAAGATGCATATCAATATAACGCATTTTTGGCTATTTAATGCTTTACGAGTATCATTGTTAGTTTGATATGGAAAACGACGACGAATACCGTTCACACGAGTTAATGCGCCATCTGCTTCATCACCAACGGAAGCGCCAGTCAAAGATCGATTTGGAACGGTTCAGTTTCCATGCGTTTTGCTAATGCCAATGGCACTGCTTTAGGGTAACCAGATGGGGTAAAACCACTGATACCTACATGGTCTCCTGGATTAATCAATTTAGCCGCTTCTTCTGCTGTAGTAATTTTTGCTTGCAACGCTGCACCTTGCACGCGATCTACAAAATGTCGATCATACTACCATCTCCCTTTAGTTTGAATGACTATATTCAGCTATATAACAATCACACAGTGAATTCAATTCCTTTATTTCTATCATGAAAGAATTTTTCTTATTTATAAAACTGTCCAGAGAAATAATCAATTAAATCTCTACTCAAAGTGTGATATTTGTTAATTCTCATAAATACTACTCATTTTCTTGTTATTGTCAACCATATATGTAAATATATGCATAATAAGCATACAGAACCGAAAAATCAACGCATGAGTATAACTTTTTGTTATACCCTTTATCTACCTATATCTATAAATGTTGGTGTAGTACAACTTTTTCGATATTTTACTTCTTACTCATACTCTCTATTTATGTTTATGCATTTTCTATGCGTTATATTATTCATAACTAATAGTTATTTGCTTTTTATTCCATTTTTGTTATTTACATACACAATTCCGAAACTCCTATATATTAACTGTGCTATATATCATTATTAACTTCTAATCAAAACTAGCAGCTTTCGTATCACATAACCACTTATATGGTTCTGTCTATATCAGCCCTTCTATATATTCTTAACATAGATTACTACATACTATCACGATATATAAAAATATAGAGACAGTATGCCACCGTCTCTATACTTGTATTTCAATTTATTCCGTTGTATTTCAATTTATTCCGTTGTATTTCAATTTTATTCCGTTGTATTTCGTATTATGCTCATAGCAAACCCTAGAAGTTGCCACTAACACTAAACTCACCTGTTGGCTATACAAAGTATGATCGAAAAAGACCACTTACCAATACAACTACAGCTAGTAACGTCATACCATAGCGTAAGGGAAGAGCAAGGCGCTTTTGCTTTTGTACATTTCTGCTATGACCTAGCAAAATTGCCAAAAATAAGCATAGAGAAACAGGGCCCGTTTCTGCTGCCACTTGTAAATATAAATTATGGGCATGATAGATAATCACCGTTGGATCTTGGATAAAATAGTTATAGTCTGGATAGGTCATCCAAAACGCATCCCAACCAATCCCAAAGATAGGAAAATCTTCTATCATGTACATAGTACTATCCCACAATGCCCACCGAAGCATAACCGATGTATCTTGCCCACTAAAGAGAGACCACAATCGACCGGATACTTCCCATGGTAAAAGAATAGCACCAAAGGGAACCACTAATAACGTATATAATAGCCTACGATCTACACAGATGCCGGCTACAAAAACAGCTACCGCCAAGCTAAGCCACATGCCACGGGAATAGGTAAGAACTAAGCACAATAACATAACTGCCATAAAGAGCGCCATCATAGCAGAACGTTTCCAGTCTTTTTGCTTTCAATACTTGCATAGCACCTAATCCACCAATGGAAATGGTAAAAAGTAAGTATTCTCCTAACAAATTAGGATTTTGTAACGTTCCATACATGCGCCGCATGAGTCCTGGGAAATGGACATTATCCACCCATTCATGGATATGCTCTGGGTCATGTAAAATACTGATACCGCACCTATGCACACAAGAACTCCTGTGATACAAAATAATGACAAAAATGTTTTCTGCCGCATTTCATTGTCTATATAGTATGTCATTAGCCAATAGATACTGCCATACATCCCTATGTGGTAGAACCAACTCATAGCCGACCATGGGACATTCATAGAATTAACAATGGAAATGCCTGTCCAGAGAATAAACGCCAGTACTGCCCAGTTGTAACCAATGTAAAGTTCCAGAAAAATCGTTGCCTATCGAATAGTAATGCCAGTAATCCCGCCACAAGGACGAGAACATTGCCTCCTATGGGTAACAAAGGAATACACACTGTTGCTCCATATAGTAGATAGACTATCCATTGGTCCACAGATAGTCTACGTAGGGCATCCATTAGTGCCCCATTTCTTGGGCAAGCCATTGTTGCACGTCACCAAGAATGTATAAGGATCCTACTACAGCGATGATATCGCCTTCCTTAGTTGTTTTCATAGCATAGTCTAAGCCTGCTTGGATGGTCTCCATAGGATACGCTTGGACGGGCATTTGTTTCGCCAATTGCACTGGATCGATTACCTCGTGGCGTTGGCGCTGGCACCGTAATCACACGGTCCTTTTGCCCTACTAAATAGCTGACCATAGTAGATATATCTTTATCTTCTAAAATCGATAGCACCACTGTTTTCGCTTGTTCTGGATACCGTTCATTAAAGGTCATAGAAAAGAGCTTCTGCCCCGCTTGCATTATGGGCTCCATCTAAAATGATGGTTCGCCCATGGACTTTAAACGTTTCAAAAGCGACCCGGCCATGTAGCACGAGCTAGTCCTTCACGATATGTTTCCTCACTCACAGCTGGTTCTTTGTCTTTCAAGATTTTTGCATATACCCGCGCTGCACAAGCTAAGTTCAAGGCTTGATGGATACCATGCATAGATGTGAAGAGCATGTCTTTATGACCTGCTTTTGTCTTTTTATGGTAATCATTTGGCCCATCGCCATGGCACTACGACTATCGATGGTAAAAATCTTCGTTGAATACATGGTATTTCACGCCTAAGGATTTTTGCCGTTTCTTTAATCACATCAAGGGCACCTCCTTGGGCTGCCGTTACAAGAGGCACACCTTGTTTGATAATTCCTGCTTTATGGCGGGCAATCTCCTCTACAGTATCTCCACAGTACGCTTGATGGTCAATGGTCACGTTTGTAATCACTGCCACTTCTGGAGTGATTACATTCGTAGAATCTAGTAATCCACCTAAACCCACTTCGATAACAGCGTAGTCTACGCCTTGTTCTTCGAAGAACAAGAATGCTGCGGCTGTTAAGATTTCAAATTGTGTGGGTGCTTCACGCCACGGTCCATAACAGCTTCCACAGCATGGCTCACACGTTCAATCAAATCAGCAAAGGCCTCTTCTGTAATGTCCGCTGTGTTTACACGCATGCGCTCCGTATAGGATTGGAGGTGCGGAGACGTAAATGTCCCCACACGAAGTCCGCTCATATACAATCCATAGGTAATATGGGTGGAAACGGATCCTTTCCCGTTCGTCCCCGTTACATGGATAGTTTTATATGTATTTTGTGGATTTCCTAGCTCTTCTAATAAGGCCGTAATCCGTTCTAATCCTGGATGAATCCCAAAGGAGGCTACCTCTTCTAGGGTAGGCAATCGCTTCCGTATAATTCATGATGGATCTCCTTATGCTAATGTTTTTAAGAACTCTTCACGTTCGTTCAAAGCTTGTTGTTTTTGTTTGTACTCTTCCAATTTTTCTTTTTCTTTTGCTACTACCGCTTCAGGGGCTTTTGCTAAGAATCCTTGGTTATTCAATTTACCTTCTAAACGAGCGATTTCTTTCACTACTATAGCTTGTTCTTTGGCAATACGCTCTTTTTTTCTTTATCAGCATCGATTAAATCTTTCAACAACAAGTACACTTCTAACCCGTTCACCACTGTTGCGGTGGCATTTTCTGGTTTTGGTGCTTCTGGTGAAAGTACCGTCACTTTTTCAGCCCAACCTAATGTATAGAAATAATCACCATGCGTTTCTAAGATACCTTTCAACTCTTCTGTCGCCGGCACTAAGATAACTCAGAGCGTTTACCCATTGGTACATTCATTTCTGCACGCATGTTACGGATACCTTTGATGCCGTCCATCATTACATTCATATGAGCCGCTGCAGAGCTGAAACCTTCCATGGATAATGTACTCGGCCATGGAGCGACCATGATGCTCTCCTTCATGGGGCAGAGTGTTGCCAAATATGTTCTGTCACGAATGGCATGAATGGATGTAATAATTCCAGCATATGACGAAGGATAGATACCAATAAGTATTGTACTGTTTGACGGTCACGGCCACCTTCTTTGTTGTATAAGCGAGGTTTTGCCAATTCAATGTACCAGTCGCAATAGGTATTCCAAATGAAATCATACACAGCGCTTGCCGCTTCTCCTAATTCAAATTTATCAAGGTTATTCGTAATATTAGTAACCGTTTTATTGTATTCTTCAGAATCCATTTATCTGCCAACGTGTAATTGTCTGCACTTGGCACGAAACTTTCATCAAAAACCTTCTAAGTTCATCAATACGAATTTAGAGGCATTCCAAAATTTTGTTGGCAAAGTTACGATTTGCTTCCACGTTCCATGTAAAAACGCATATCGTTGCCCGGTGTATTACCTGTTACCAAAGTAAAGCGCAACGCATCGGCACCGTATTCTTCGATCACTTCTAATGGATTGATACCATTGCCCAAGGATTTACTCATTTTACGGCCTTGGCTATCACGTACTAAACCATGAATAAATACGTGTTTAAAGGAATTTCTTCTTTAAATTCTAAGCCCATGAAAATCATACGAGCTACCCAGAAGAAGATGATATCGTATCCTGTTACCATGACACTAGTTGGGTACCAATGTTTCACTTCCTCTGTATTATCAGGCCAACCCATTGTGGCAAATGGCCATAAAGCAGAGCTGAACCAAGTATCTAATACGTCTGGATCTTGTTCTACCTTGCCATGGCAATGTGGACATTCTGTCAATGTTTCTGTAGTTACGATTGTTTCCCCACAATCTTGGCAGTACCAAGCTGGGATACGGTGACCCCACCATAATTGACGAGAAATACACCAATCACGAATAGACTCTAACCAGTTGGTATATGTTTTAGTAAAACGTTCTGGTACAAATTCAATAGATTTGTCACGCACCACTTCTAACGCAGGTTTTGCCAATGGTTCCATAGACACGAACCATTGTTTCGACACCATAGGTTCTACCGTTGTATTACAGCGAGAACAATGACCTACGCTATGACCATGGTCTTCTACTTTTTCTAATAAACCTTGTGCTTCTAATTCAGCTACTACTTGTTTACGAGCCAATTCACGTGGCATATTCACAAAGTGACCTGCCCCTGCATTCATGGTGCCATCTGGATTCATCACCACAATACTTTCCAAGTTATGGCGTTGTCCCATTTCAAAGTCATTAGGGGTCATGAGCTGGTGTAATTTTTACGCAACCAGTACCGAACGATTGATCAACATATTCATCGGCAATGATTGGGATATGACGGTTCACAAATGGAAGCAACAATTCTTTACCTACTAAGTGCGCATAGCGTTCATCGTTAGGGTTCACCGCTACGGCTACGTCACCAAACATCGTTTCAGGACGTGTGGTAGCTACGGTTAAGAATGTATCTTCTTCGCCGATAACAGGATATTTGATGTGCCACAAATGACCATTTTCATCTTCGTGTTCTACTTCAATATCGGATAAGGCTGTCAAACAATTAGGGGCACCAGTTAGTGATGCGTTCTCCACGATAGATTAAACCTTTTTCGTATAACTCTACGAATACTTTTAATACCGCCTCGTGGTAACCTTCATCTAAGGTAAAACGCTCTCTCGTCCAGTCACAAGAAGCACCTAAACTACGGATTTGTTTTACGATGGTGTTACCATATTCTTGTTTCCATTCCCATCGCGTTTTAGGAACTCTTCACGACCTAAATCATGACGAGATTTCCTTCCGTTTTTCATGATATTTTCTTCTACTTTTTACTTGCGTTGCAATCCCTGCATGGTCTGTACCAGGCATCCACAACACGTTGTAGCCTTGCATACGTTTCGTACGAATCAAAATGTCTTGCAATGTGTTATCAAGGGCATGACCCATGTGCAATTGACCAGTTACATTCGGTGGCGGCAACACAATACTGAAAGGCTCTTTTTCAGTATCTACTTCTTCGTGAAAGTACCCTTTCTCTTCCCAATATGTGTACCATTGTTGTTCAATCTCCTTCGGATTGTAAGTTGTTAAATTTTTATATTCTTTCATATGTCCTCCTGTGTATTGAATATATCATAATTATTTTTATTAATTGGTACTTTCTACCTTTATTATTACCAATTCCTTTAATTTTACCTTCTTGCACTAATTCCTGTAATAAGTACCTTGCCCTCGATGCTTGTAACCCCAACAATTCCGCGATATCCTTCGACTTAAAGAATAGATTCATTTCAGCAAAAACAAGTATTTGCTGCTCATTTTTATCGTTATTTTTATCGCCGTTTTCATTATTATTTATTGCCGGTCTTATATCGCCACTATCAGATCCATTTCCCTTAATATCAAGGCTTATAGCCCTTTTATCGCCGTTTTTCATTATTATTTATCGCCTGTCTTATATCGCCACTATCGGATCCATTTCCTTAATATCAAGGCTTAGTGACCCTTTTATCGCCGTTTTTGCCGCCATTCTTTCAGCATATCCATAGTTTAAATTCTTGAGCACCGAAAAAGAAGTTTGAGTAGAACGAAACTCTGGTCGTAAAGATGTATCATATTCTTCTTGTGACTCATAGATATCAGCACCTTTTTAGCCCACTGCCTCGTCGCTCCATTAAGTGCAATCTACTAAATACATCAGCAATCATAGGATTTCTACGCTTAGATGAAATATTTGAAAGATTTAATTCTTGAATAAAAGATCCATCCATCATGCCACCAGGAGAATATATTTCTAATCTATCATCATACATATCAATATGAACTTCTGACCCCTAATTCACCATAATCACGATGAATCAAAGCATTCACCAATACTTCTTGTATCTGCTCTCTCAGGATAGTCAGGATATTCACACGATAGGTATCAACTTTTTCCATCGTTTTTAGAATTCGTTTTTATGAAGTCTATACTATTTTTGTAATAATAACAAAAGACTTCCTTCAAACTCTTTATCATCAATCGCCTCTTCTCTACCATTTGTTTTTGATCAAGACCATTCCACCTCGTGGCAAACACCCTTGACTGACGAACCAATGGCTCATCAGCTAATAAAGCTCCCTGCATTTGTAAGGTGCTGATCACTAGTTACTAATCCAAAAGACAACAAATCATTATCTCACAAATCAGTTCCTATTCTCTGAAAAATATACTGACTTTTAACTTAGAAAAATGCTGCTCTTTCTATTGAAATTGTTGTTGATATAGTGTCAAATGTTTTATTCATTCCACGCAGAAAATAAGGCTATTTAGTTGCACGCTACTAGCCACAACACTTTCATTTCCTACTCGTATAAAGGCAATTCTATTCCCATTATCTACATAATAATAGGGCGTTTCGTTTCCCTCATACACTGTAACATAATGATGTCTTTATTATCAGTTCTAATGATTTCCAAGTTAACTCTAGGTGTAGGATCTAGTTTAGTCTTAATCATTGTACTGATGAACTCAGAATCACCTTTTTGCATCATCTAAGCCTACAAGCCTATCTTCATCATCAATTCCCCAAATAAGCGCTCCACCTTTTGAGTTAGCAAATGCACTAACAGATTTTTAGCCAACTTTTTAGGGTTTATGCCGTTCTAGTTGTACTTTTTATCGTAAGAACTAGTTTCTCCAATATAGTTTACTAAATCCATAGTTTTCCCTCTACAAAATATCAAAAAGACCCCTCGTCCATTAGGACGAAAGGGTCTACTCTTCCGTCGTTACCACCTAGATTATTGCCGTAGCAATCACTCATTATCGTTAACGCTGATCGACGGGCATACTTACTCTAGTTCACCATGCCAACTCCGAGGCTACCCTCTTCCTACTACATACATTGTTCCACCAACCCAATGCTCTCTGTGATGCGTTCAAAAGATTTTTCCTCTTCTTAGTTATTATCCATATAGTATTAGTATACGTGAAAGCATGCAACAACGTCAATATATCAATCTATAAAACTATCTATCGTTTTTGCAAAGGATACATTCATTTCATCTAAAGACTTCGTCAAGCTAGGCACATACACTTTCAAAAATAAATCTACCTCTGGTAATTGCATCTGTACTAATCGTTCGTAAATCGTATCATAAGCCGCATTGAACTCATTATTACCAGCTGCTTTTTCTGTGACGCATTTCATAAATGCTGACAAGGTATCGGCGGCTTTTAGTAGTACTTCGTATTCCTCTGGCACAGATACTAAAAGCTTCCTCATAGGGCTGGTTGCACCGATTCTGGTAATGTACGCCATAAAGTTTCATTGGCCAATTGTTCCACTTCCCCGTAAAGAGCTCGTAGCTTCGGGTTAAAATATTTCACCGGCGTTGGCATATCTCCTGTGAATACTTCACTCACATCATGATACATGGCCAGTACAGCTAATCGATTCACATCTATGTTACCATCAAAAATAGATATTTCGAAGTACACCCTAATTGGTGTGCAATCATAGCAGTTTCTAAACTATGACCTTGTAAGTTTTCTACTTCTGTATTGCGCATCAAGCTCCAACGTTGAATATATTTTCATACGCCCTAAAAGAGCAAAAATGACTTTCTTTCATCGTGCACTCCTCCTTGACCTTCTACCTTCATTATACAAAAGCTCATTACCGCCATTACGGTAATGAGCTATCTACTCGTTTCCGTCTATACATCATCATACTATCTCCTACTTTTTACACACCTTAATTATTGATATGGATCGTATATTTCTGCCGAAAGCAAATACGTCTATATACATAATATCCTCCTTTTTCCATACTTTTATAATACATTCCACACACAATTACAGCAATAATACATACAAACTCATTCTATCACCACCTTTATCTACATCCCTAAACCTCATTCACCTATTCTTACCATTCTATATATACTTCTAATTCCATTGTCTCATCTCCTTTCGTCGTACCTCATGAACACATTATACTTGAACTAGGTTACCTCCTTTTACAAAAAGTCCCGATAGTTAATTATCTTATGCTTATGCCCCTACCATACCTTCCCAATATTCATCATCTAACAATTCAACCCAATATCCTTCTTCATCTTGTACAAACCAGGGTTCACATACATATTGTATTTCTAACATACTATTTCTCCTTTTTCTAACACATATTTCACACTGTTACATGTTTATTATTATAGTACTAACAACAAATATAAACTCATCATATCACCACCTTTTTATACCTTTAACAACGCCCTATATTACCACTCTACATACACTTCTAATTCCATTGTCTCATCTCCTTTCGTCGTACCTCATGAACACATTATACTCAAACTTGGTTACCTCCTTTACAAAAGTCCCGATAATTAATTCTATAGATAGGTAGAATTTCAAAGTATGATTAAAAATAATGTGCTCCTCCTCTCCTTTTATGATACTATAACTATAGATAAAAAGCATGCTATATCATGCATAACCAAGTTGTATGCCCCTATAGAAAAGGAGCCTTTATGGCTGCAAACACAAACTTTTTGCCACCAGCGATGAAACAGAGTCCCGTTTTTTTATAGTTTTTAGACTTAATCGCCAAAAGGTGGAGTCTACAAAAGTGCCGACAAAAGATTTCCACCCTTTTAAAGGTACGTCCTATCAAGAAAAGACAAAAACAAGCTCACTTTTTATGGATGCTTTGTCACCCCAATCCCTCTATGAGTTTTTCCTACAGTCGCGCCAAGTTATTAACATTACCTGGTCTTAGTTATTCTCCTTATAATCTAAATCCGTTAGCCTTTTGCTCATACCGTGCGCAAAATGCTGCCTACGGACATTCGACGCAGTCTATACTTATATCATTTAATCGCCACTAAGGATATATGCCATGATGAGTCTAGTTCTGAAGTCTATCAAAATGGATTACAACATCCTCTACACTATTATGCAAAAGATGACCGTTTTACCGTAAAAGATGATAGTGTCTTAGAAGAAGGTAATTTAAAACGATACTTAAACGCTATTAACGAAGAAATTTTTAATCACCCAAGATGAAACAACGGAATCCAAAATTAATACTACACAGCTGTTTGATAGTGCCTCCTCTACATTATATGCATTAGGTCTATTAGCCTCTCATCCTACATTAAAAAAACGGCTATATCCTAACACCTAATCCGATCGTTTCATCAAATCTCACAGAGGATGAACAAAAAAAACTACGCTACGCTTTGGACTTTCAAAAATACATTTCTCCCATCTCTTCCTATGCTCATTATTTACAGTTCAAATTGGGGTTAATTACATTAGAAGAGGGCACTGCTCAGAAGATATATTAAAGCGATATGCCCTAGAGATCTCCTGAGCAACCCTCTCCTATCCTAGTGCGCCAAATTCCTCCTTTCAAAACATTGTTAGATGATAAACGATTAGCCGTCTTAGCTAGTATGAATACATGGTGTACGATTACATCAATTAATCGGGGTAATCCAAAACACACATCAAAACTAGCTACTACAAAAAAACTCTCAACTACATCGATCAATTAGAAGAGTCTCTCTATGATTCTAGAGAGTACATATATGGTACAAAGCAAACATAACCGTCCTATGTCACCAATGTCATTAGATTCTGTGCAAAGCATTACTACGTCACCTGTTACACCTCTTTCTCGAAAACAGAGTAAAACTCGTACTCCTCATATTGTCTACATAGCATTTCATACTTGCCCTGCTAAAGATTGGAACCAATTACAGCGTACACTACATCAATTCTGTACACAACGGATATCCATGGAGTGTATCCCACAAGACGGTGCAAATAGATACCCATTCCTTATAAAAGTCATATACATGGAAACAACCTCCTTATTACCATTATTATATCAATTGGGACCTTATCTCCATTTTGTGACTTCCAGTGGGGAAGAAATTACAGAAGATATGCCAAATATAGACTACATCCAAAAACTAAAAGATCTTTGCATTAACTAGAGTAAGGAGCATTTTATCTCATTATGAATCCTAATCCATTCCTTCAACGATATATGAACTCTGAACACACCTCTGTGGGGGGCCTATACCTTTTGTACATACGACTCATCCAACTGCTTCACTTTTATCTATATGGATCGAATCAATTGTGACGACCTAGGGTGTTGAGTATAATCAATTAGATCCTAGAGAAATCACTGCTGGTTACTACAAGATTATCAACATTCTATGGATAATGGCAGTGCCTCTGAAATGGCAGCAAAAATTATCGAGTTATTTTTTTCATGCCTGGAGAGACTCTAATACAGTAGAACCTCTCTTTATTCCACACTTACCTACCCCCTATATACTGACGGACCGAGAAATTCTAGCCCTATATCTATGTATCCATGATGAACGTACATTTCCCTTCCTATCTGCACAAATACGGGATAAGCTACATCAAGCCATAGAAGAGCACCCCTTTTACGATGCTTTTAAAAACAATACAAAGAAAACTTTTGCATCCACACGCACCATATTTCTCACGGATCCACATACCCTAGACATCGTTCACAGGGTATACCGCACGATTATTGAAGGCACGCATAGGGATTGCAATCACAACAGCAGATGGACAAGTCTCTGTTATTACACCTTGTCATTTGCGCTACTACGCTAATACGGAAGAGTACTATCTCATCGGCTTATGCAGTGAACGAGAATATAGTTATATTCCTGTGAAAGAGATTCAAATTATGACTGTGGAAGAAGAACTCCCGATTATAAATCGATATACTGTATTAGAGCAATTATTGAAGGAGCAAGCACAAACCTTACAACTACGGGTAACAAATGACAAGAATGCACTAGAACGTGCCTATCATTTGTTTGCAGACTACACAAAAAGAAACTACTTTAGTAGAAAACTATCATAGATGATGAAGATGAGTGCAAAGATCGCACTTATAACTTAACCATTACTTACTACCCTTTTGACGAAGAAGATATCTATCAAAAGGTGCTTTCCCTAAGTCTTATGGTTACTGTTCTAGAACCTTCATCTATACGAAAAAGAGTCGTGGAACATTTCACAGCCCTATTAGATAATTTAGATACATAAATCTATCCCCTTTAGTAGATCTCAACATATATCCACAAAGGATACCCTCTATGGATATATATATCTTAAAAAGTGCCACATAGAACATTCATGAATATTGTAAATCACTATTATACATTCATTTTAACTATCATATAGACATCATAGGAGGCTTCACGAATACCCCTCAAAAATCTCTATCATGCCCCTGCGGCACTACGTAGTGGCGGTTATGTAAACATCCATAGTTCGGCAATCACTATTACCTATGATATGCCTTTTTACGCCATTAGTACTAGCCCGTTTAACGAGGCTTACACCATGTCATGGCTGTGCGTAACCAACAATTAACTTTTTCGTTGAAAAATGAACACGAACTACCTGGTGGCTCTACTTCGCTTATTTAGCTAAAAGAGTGTGTACACTTAGACTTGCCAATCCATTTCTGTACGGCCCTCTTAACCAGTGCCTCTATGAATCGCCACGCATATGTCTGCCAAGCAGAAGGTTCCATTATCGTAGAAGTCATCGCCACAGCCGGCACAGAACAAACTGCACACCGAGCCGGCGATGGGTATACATACTATGAACAAGATGGATCCTTTCACAGCGCTGGCACTATTAATTTGTTAGTATTTACCAATTGTGCCCTCACCGATGGAGCTTTAACAAAAGCACTCATCACCATTACAGAGGCAAAGACTGTAGCCCTTCAGTCATTAGGCATACATAGCATCCTCACAGATCTTCCAGCTACGGGGACATCTACAGATGGCGTCATTATGACTATAGACCCTAACGGAGAACTCCTCTCAGACGTAGGTACTTTCTCCCAGTTTGGAGACACTTTGGCAAAAGCTGTCCGATCTGCCATCGAAAAAGCCATAGAAAATGGAAATACCTTAACCTTATAAACACTAACTATGTATAAACATAAAAAAGAGCACGGTCTGTTCCTAAACAAACAATATGAAATACCCTTTGCAAAGGAATATGCCGTGCTCTTCCTTTATGTAATTAAATGATGCCCACCATAGACTACTTGGCACAATAGGTGACCATTTAGTAGGTTTCAAAGATTGCTTTCAATTCTTCTCGTCTCCGTTTTTGTTGTAGAGCTAGCATTAATAGTATTCTAGCTTTCACAGGTGATAAGGAATCGATGACGATAAGTCCCTCTTTTACATCCGATGACTGGCTCGATACAATGCCATTCCCAATTCGTGAGCGCGTACCTTCGGTACCTCTATGGTATGCAATACATCAAGCACACCTTGTGGCAATGTACCATTTCCAAAACCACCGATGACCAATCCTTGTGAGCAGCTAGCTACCATTTTTATGATTTCTGTATCCATCCCTCCATAGAGATTGACAATTCCCACTGAAGGCAATTTTTACTTCTTCCCGAAGAACAAACTCACTGTACTTACTATGACGTCGACACGGGCTGTAGTAAAATAAGCTTTTCCATCTTGTACACATCCCATATGTCCCCATTGTGCATTTCCAAATGTTGCCACATCTGTAGTATGTAGCTTTGCCACATCTCGAGCACTATCAATATACCCATTCATGACTACCAGTACACCTTGCCCTATGGCACTTGTACTACGAACTACTTGCAGCTGGCTAACAAATTAACTGGTCCATCCGCACTCAATGCCGTAGCCGGGCGCATAGACCCAGTCATCACAACTAGGGTATATCCGTACCTACCGTCAATTGCAAGAAATAGGCGGTTTCTTCCATCGTGTCAGTACCATGAGTAATTACGATCCCTACATCTTCTCGGCTAGCTACTTCATTAATACGTACGGTCAAACGTACCCAACGGTAGGGACTCATTTCTGAACTATCAATATTCGAAAATTGCACACTTTCAAAAGGACCATAGTCCTCTAATCCAGGCACTGCTTGTATGAGTTCATCTACACCTATAGATCCTGCTGTATATTCTGTTAATGCACTAGCACCCCTGACCCTTGCCAGCAATTGTGCCTCCTGTCCCTATTATGACAATCTTTTTATCTTTCATATAGAAACCTCCTTGAAAAATCATTACTCCTATTATATCATTCTTTTTCCTCCTATTTCATCAGAAAAAGCCCCTATATATCTATACCTTTATCTTCCCTTTTATATATTGACCCTCTACGATGAAAGGAGTATAGTTAATATATTAATAATTACATTTTATCCTTAAGAAAGGTACTATTATGACAGATACTAATTATACATCCAACGTATTGCATTGGTTCCGAGAAATCAGCCAAATTCCTCGTGAATCTGGCAATGAACAGGGCATTAGCGATTTTCTACTACAATTTGCAAACGATAGAGGCTATGAAGTAGAACGTGATGAAGAACTAAACGTTATCATTCGTGCGAATGCTACTCCTGGTTATGAAAGTCATCCACCTATTATCATACAAGGTCATATCGATATGGTGGCTGAAAAATCTGCTACATCTTCACATGATTTTTACCAGGATCCAATTGAACTCATCGAAGATGGAGAGTGGTTACACGCCAATGAAACTACGTTGAGGCGCCGATAATGGGATTGCTGTAGCAATGGCATTAGCTGTTCTAGATGATACATCTATCCCTCATGGTCCATTGGAATGCTTATTCACAACGAACGAAGAAACAGGGTATGAATGGTGCTATGGCTGTGAAAGGAGAAAAACTACACGGCAAGTATTTACTCAATATTGATACAGAACAAGAACATGAATTTATCGTTGCTTGTGCCGGTGGCTGTCGCTTAGGACCTTACATTGCCAACAGAGACGATACCAACACCTAATGGATTATCATCCTTCCGTATTTCTGTAGAGGGATTACATGGTGGTCATTCTGGTATTGAAATTGGAGAACAATTGGGTAATGCTATCACTATTTTAGCAAGACTATTACTAGAAGCCCATCGGGAAACCCCTATCTCTATCAGCCGTTTTTATAGGTGGATCTAAACATAATGCAATTCCTCGTTCTGCAGAAGCAATCATTCTTTGCCAAAACTCCGACGCAGCCGCATTACAAGCCCATATCCAATCCAATACTACTATCATTCGTCACGAATTATCTCCACAAGATCCAAATTTAGAGGTGACGATCAGTCCTTGTGATCCTCCTTCTACTATCTATGGAGATACGCAAGCACAAGCACTTCTACAATTCTTATACTTAGCTCCACATGGTGTGTTCGGTATGAGCAAAAAGTTAGAAAGGTCTTGTGGATACAAGTAATAATATTGCTATCGTTGAAGATCAGTGGTACACAAGTAGATGTATTGATTTCTGTACGTAGCTTAACTATGAGTCAACTAACATATCTTCGAGATCGCATTATAACATTAGCCAATACCCATGGATTTACGCGCGTCTGAACAAGGTCGTTATCCTGCTTGGGAGTACGAACGAGGCAGCCAATTAGAAGAACAGGCTATTACTATCTATGAAGACCTTATCGGTGTTAAGCCACATGTAACAGCCGTCCATGCTGGTCTTGAATGTGGTCTCTTAAAAAGCTCAATTACCACATACACAAATGATTAGCTTTTGGCCCAACTATTCTAGGGGCACATACACCAAAAAGAACGATTACACTTACCGGCATTAACAACCGTATCTACATTCTTATTAGCCTTACTAAAAATTTAAAATAATCAATATGCCCATACCAAAAAGGGAAATAGCTTCCGCTATTTCCTTTTTATATCTAAATAACTTTTTCTTACGCTCTCTGCACCCTATCTTATCATCCATTATTAAGGAAAACAAAGTTCACCCAGATCATTGTAATATACCATCCACTACTGTACGACCCTGTTTAGGCACTAGTTCTCCAGATGGCAAAGTTTCATTCACTGCTAAAAATATCATCTGCAATCGTATATAACTCTTCTCGTGTTTTTGGAGTTTCTAAGATTTCATCATCAATACATGTCCAGAGTTAAGACCATCAATGCTATCATTATACAAATCAGATACGTTGATAAAATCCTTTCCTCCACGGTCAACCACTGTTTGAACATAATTTTGCCAGTTCTTTAGATACCGTGGATACTCCTTCTATAAAAAGCATTACACTCTCTTGCTTCCGATGTAGCCCCTATAATTCCACATAAAAGGAATCGAATTATCATACTATATACATCTATCTCATGATATTCTAAACCTAGCCTCAATTGTTCTATTCCAGATTTACAATCTTCTATGGAGAAGGTTTTTCCTGCACGACATAAGTTAACAATAGATTGCTCTACAGGGTTTGTAGAGTCTATAAGGGTATCTGCTTTATTCGTAGCTCTAAAGAAAATACTATCCAAAGAAGCGAGTAAAAATTCTTCATGGTGACGCAGTCTATGAGCTTGTGATGCATGACATAACAGAGAACGACGGAACTGCGTATCATAATAGAAATCTAAAATTTGTTCCTTTGTATTCCAGTCACCACCCGATAAATTTCTAATCAGTTCTGCACGCTCTGGTTTTCATCCAAGTAATAGCCGATAATTGAAAAATCTGTATCTGCTACGTAGGGTCAATCGATGTTCTTTCGCTCTATTAATGAACTCCGTTATATATACAGGATCGTTAATAGGTTCCAGATATTCATGCGCGATATAATACAATTTATGATCCAACGCCGAATCAAATGAATCCACTTTCCATCCTTGTTTAGGAACAACTTCTTTAGAATTTTTAATAAGTTCAGTTATATGGCGCACAAATACTACAGCTTTTTCTGTACGTGATAATAAATCTAAATCTTCATCATATCGAGTAGCAAATTTCATCATTTCTCGAACTTGATTTAATCGATTCCATCCGGATATACATTATAAGATACATAAGCAACCCCTCGTTCTGAAAGGTTAACATTACAAATCTCTAAAATTTTATCTTTCACCACATCCGGTACCCAAGACCAAATGCCATGCACAATAATGTAATCAAAAGTACCAAAACTTTTTATCAATGGTCATGATATCTTTTTCTAACAATGTAATATTATCTAGTTCCATAAACTTAATAATTTCATTGCCAATTTCGATTTGAGATGTGCTAAGATCCACACCTATAAAAGATGCCTTTTGGATGATATACGGCTTGTCCTATAATATTGCCTCCCATGGAGCAACCTAGCTCCAACACTCGCGCCTCTTTTTGCCGGCACTGGATCCAAGCCCCATGGTTTTGCTTTTAGCCTCAATAGAGTTAATAGCCGTAACTCCAAACGATTTAGATGGATAAATCAATTCATTATAAGAACTTTTAATACTTCAATGGCTTCTGATTCTTGTTGTGAAACAAAAGTATTATTTTTGCTTTCATCATATATGCCTTTTCTTATATTTAACGTACAGGATATTCCATTCTTCTGCACCTCTTCATATTCAATGTAATCAATGTAATTATACCAAATTTTTGTTATTTTTCTAATATGCTATGCATATATAATGCAAATTATCTATAAAATATGTAACAATTGTAATAGTATAACCATTGTATAGATAGCAAACCCTGTATATAGGATAGGTAATAACCGACTCACTACAACCTCTAAATTCATAGGACTCTTTTTAAAGAGTCTTTCATGGCCGCAATAAAAATAGATCGGCTGACGAGAATTAGATGCACTTAGGACAATGCGATACGCTACAATGGCGGAACGAATTCCCACTATAATACTTACACAAACGAGACCTAGTAGTAAATTATCTAACCAGTGAGGATCGCGTATGAAGCCTTTCACTAACAAAATTCCTAACACATCTGCAACCCCAGTAAAAATGATTCCACTCATGGCCAAACCAGCCACTGCCTTTAGGAGAAATAAAAGTTTAAAAACCTCCTCCAATGCATGCCCCGCATTCTCAGCTTTTTCCTCTTTTTGACTCGATTTTTATCCATCTGTGAATAGACCATAATTGGTATATAGTCCATGCCATCAAATATCCTAAATACATATGTAACTCTGTCATCCTATTCCCTCCATTCTTCTTCTACATTGCCACATAAAATCAATACCTATTCTATGATTAATACTAACACAGTGTGTAAAAATGTACTACTAGAAAATGATTCGCATGATGTCGTTAGAAACTCATTTGTTCGCCGATTGCAACACTATGACAATCATTTCCTTTACTAATGAAAAATACCTAGCCTACTAGTTAGGTTAGGTATTCTTAGTCCTATAGCAAAATATTAATGTCCTTCTTTAGTTTGGAAAGATTTCCCCTGTGACAGCATCAATTTTAATTTCTACTTCACGTGTTAAGGTTTCCCCATCAATTTCATAATGAGCACGACCATGATCTGTATCAAACTTCACTTTTTCAATGCGATATTCAGGGTATGCTGTTTGAAAATTTCCATCGCTCTTTCTTGTGTGATTTGTACTTGTTGCTGTGTGTTGCTTGTGGTGCTACCGCCCCTGCTTGTTGTGGCACTGTATTCGCAGCTGGTTGTTGCGCTATAGGTGCGTTATTAACTGCGCCTGTTACTGCCGGCGCTGTTGGAACTGGACCTTTTACTGCCGGAATAGCACGAGTATATTGTTCACGGTCATAAAAACCAGAATCCACCCATAATACAAGCTGTGCTAATGACACCTACGATAAAAAGAAATATACTTTTTCATTCTACTCTACTTTTTCAACTTTCATCTAAGTAACATACATACTACATCTATAAAATTCTATATATTGTATAGGGATTATCTTATCATATACTATATCAACTGGACAGAGGGACAGCCTATATTTCATGAAAGTTTTTAAAAATTCATTTTTGCATATCGAGTCTACTAGAGATCACTCTCCTTTTAATTTATAGTACATCATAAATTTTATAATGTCCCTAAAACCTGTAAATATGTAGATAGGTCACGTACCTCACTTAACAGCAAGTTGAACATCTTCTTCTCGACCTTCCCCTCAATATCAATGTAAAAGAAATACTCCCAAGGGGTATACATGCATGGTCGTGACTTGATATTCACCATGTTCAACTGATGGCCTTCGAAAAGACTCGTAGGGACTTTCACCAGTGCCCTGGCGTATTCGGGGTTTGTACAATAATACTCAGTTTATGGGCATCACGGATTACTACGTCCTTATGAGTAATAATAAAGAATCGTGTAAAGTTTTCCTGAAAGTTTTGCAATATCTGGCGCCAACAGTGTGAGGCTGTATAATTCTTTAGCAGATGCGTTGGCGATGCAAGCTTTTGTTACATCTCCAGTATCACTGACAAACTTTCGCACTCATGGCGGTGATTACTCATAGGACCCAAGTGCCAAGAGCTGTGGGTGGCCAAAAATTGCGAGCATTGCATGAGAGCTTGCTCGTGAGTATACTTCTTGAATTGTATCTAAAGCTAGCACCTTGCACACCCAGTAAACTATGGCTAATACGATGGCGCACTTCTCCTACAATGTGAATGTTCTTATCCTTTGATTAAATCCGTACTGTCTCGCACTTCCCCGACGATGGAATTTTCAATGGGCAATATGGCATAATCGATACGTCCTTCGTGGACAGCCTGCACTAGCTCACGATGACTTTGACATCGCTCAATTCGTTGACCCTTCCACGGATCCGCCTTTTTCTATATATTTTTGAAAGTAAATTCTGTAACACTTCATAGGCATAGGCACCTGGAACTCCCTGTATAGCCCAAGCACCACAGTGTGCCAGGGTCTAGATCTGTAACTCGTTCATCTGCCATAGTAAACCCTCCTATTTTTCCGCTTTTCCAACACTGACATATGTACTCTATTATACACAAAAAGTACATGAAACCTTAACTAGTATATATATTCCTATTAATATCCTCCAAAATTTCAATGCAAGTTGACATTCTTATATGGCTGTGATAGGATTGACTCATAAATGTATATCTAAAAGCGAGGAACTTTATCGTTGGTGCTCCCCACCATAGAATGTGTTATCATTCTGAAAGCGAGGAACTTTACTGTTGGTGCACCCCACCATAAAATGAGTTATCATTTTTAAAGAAAGGCCCATAAGGATGGTGCACCCCACCATGGATATACTTTATTTGCAATGTAAGCCGGGATGTATCTCGGCTTTTTCTTTTTAGGGACTATAGGTACTTGATATGAATACGCAAGCAAACTTAAGCTTTTGTAAGATAAATGAAACATATATGGAATCATTACAAATCATTGATCCTGATGTTAGAGTTTCAACCGGAGACAAACGAACTCGTCCCTAGACGATGTCAGTGGTGTCTAAGACAATAACATATAAAAAGCGCGGCATACTCTGAGCAAAAGCTAACTATAGTATCAGTTTGTGGAGGAGTGTGCCGCATTTTTCATATCTTATATACTGCTGAAAGCTTAGCCCAAGTGTGCTATCACAGCGTCAGTCATGCCTTGGGTATTCACTTTTGTGAACCCTTCACGGTACATATCACCTGTACGATAGCCCGCATCAAGGACAGCTGTTACTGCTTGTTCGATGGAGTCCGCCACTGCTGGCAAGTCAAGGAGTAACGACACATCATCGCAGCAGAACAGATCGTACCCTAATGGGTTAGCAATCCCTTGTCCTCGCAATGTCTGGTGCCGAACCATGAATTGGTTCATACAAGGAAGTGCCTGTACCAATGGAGCAGATGGCAACAAACCAAGAGAACCAGAGATAACAGCACCTTCATCACTCCAGAATATCTCCAAATAAATTAGTTGTCACTAGCACATCAAATTGACCTGGATTCGTCACCAGTTGCATAGCTGTGTATTATCTACATAGTAGTAATCCAGTGAAAATATCTGGGTTAGCTTCTGCTTTTTCTTTCCGCAATTTTACGCCATAAACGAGAAGATGCCAATGCGTTGGCTTTATCTACGCTCACCACTTTGCCCGGAACGTTTTACGTGCTGTTTCTACAGCTACATCCATGATACGTTCTACTTCATACCGAGCATGGTTTCTTTGTCCCAAAGCAAATTCGTTTCGGGCCTACTCGCTTGAGCTTCTTCACGTTCCCCAAAGTAGATACCGCAGTTAATTCTCGAACGATAACGAAGTCAACATTTTCTACTAGTTCTGGTTTCAACGGAGAGAACTCACGCAATGCTGGATAGATTTTCACTGGGCGTAAGTTGCAGAACAAGCCCAATGCTTTACGCAAGCCAAGGATAGCTTTTTCAGGGACGGATGAGATGGATACACATCATCCCATTTGGGACCGCCTACAGCACCTAACATATACAGCATCTGCCGCTTGGCATGCATCGATCGTGTCTTGTGGCAATGGTTCACCGAAAGCATCGATAGCGGCACCACCCGCTTTTTCTCAATCCAGTTGGCTGTCACACCCGCTTTAGCAAAGGCTGCGTCCACCACAGCACGGGCGGAATTTGTTATTTCTTCTCCAATGCCGTCGCCAGCAATTAGGACAATTTGTTTTTCACTCATAGTACTCCTCTTTTGAAAGTCTCTACACTACACTAAAATATTTTGTATCTATCTAGCATACATACTGAGGGGAATACCACTAGGCTAATCAATAATAGCATAACCTAGGGTCTCTATTAATTCTATCATTCCTATTAGTCTTGTCTTGTTTTCACAAAGTTCACTAGTCCACCTGCTTTGGCAATGTTTTTGCACAAATTGAGGTGGTGCCGTTCCTAGTAGCTTTCCCCAGTAGTCACATTATGGACAACACCTGTAGCCATTTCTACAGCGATTTTCATGACCTTCTTTAATGCGCTCCACAGCCTCGCCAATTTCGATTACTGGCAAACCGATGTTGATAGCATTGCGGAAGAAAATGCGGGCAAAGCTATCTGCAACGATGCAAATGCCTTTCTCTTTAATCACCGCTGGCGCATGTTCACGAGAGGAACCACAGCCAAAATTTTTACCAGCTACCATGATTTCACCGGCTTTCACATTCGGTGCAAAAGGTAGTATCAATATCTTCCATAGCATGTTCTGCCAACTCCGCCATATCCGCGATTGCTAAATACGCGCTGGAATGATTACGTCTGTATCTATGTTGTCGCCATAGCGCCAAATTGTTCCCTTGAAAAGTCTGCCATATTACTACCTCCTCAGGGCTTGCTAAATACCCTGCTACTGCCCTGCTGCTGCCACGCAGGGGGCTTGCCAAATATACTTCACTGTCCACGTGTCCCATACGGCCACGGAAATTACGGTTTGTCGTAGAAACGGTGCGTTCTCCCTCTGCCATGATGCCCATGTAACCACCTAAGCAAGGACCACACGTTGGTGTACTTACAGCACATCCTGCTTCGATGAAGATGTCCATTAAGCCGGCTTTCGCAGCTTGGTTATATACATCTTGAGATCCAGGGATAACGATGCAACGCACGAAGTCCGCCACCTTGCGACCTCTAAAAATTTCTGCGCACATTTGTAAGTCTTCAAAGCGACCATTCGTACAAGAACCGATGATAACTTGGTCGATTTGAATGCGGTCTTCTTTCACAATATCTTTCATGTAATGCGTGTTGGAAGGAAGATGCGGGTACGCCACTACTGGAGTTAATTCGTCCAATTGAATGGTTACCACTTGGCAGTATTCTGCATCTTCGTCTGCTGCAATTGGTTCGATAGGGCGTGTGATACGACCTTGGATGTACTCCTCTGTCACTGTATCGTACGGGAATACGCCACATTTTCCGCCCGCTTCGATAGCCATATTACAGATGGTCAAGCGGTCTGCCATTGTCATGTATTGCACACCAGATGCATGGAACTCAAAGGGCTTTATAACGAGCTCCATCCACGCCAATTTTACCGATTAAGTCCAATACAATATCTTTACAGAAATCCATTTTTGCGGGTTTTCCTTCTAACACGACTTTTGATTGTTTCTGGCACTTTTGAACCAAGTTTTGCCTTCAGCCATAGCCACACCTGCATCTGTAGAACCAACACCAGTAGCGAAAGCATTCAATGCTCCATAGGTACAAAGTGTGAAATCGGCACCAATGATCATTTCTCCCGGGCCAATCAAACCTTGTTCTGGCAACAATACGTACTCAATGCCCATACGTCCTACTTCAAAATAGTGTGTAATCTTGATGTTGTCGTACGAAATCACGCATCACTTTCGCTTGTGTAGCGGACTTAATATCTTTATTCGGTGATTGAAATGGTCCGGTACTAGGTAGATGCGATGCTGCATCGAATACACAGGTTTACCGATTTTTCAAACTCTTTCTTTGCTGGTGGAAATGTGATATCGTTCATCAAAATGAAATCTAATTGACACTCGATCATTTGACACTGCTTTTTACTTCTGCAAGCCCTGCATGGCCATGATATTCTTTTCTGTAATCGTCATACCCATGACATTAAACCCTCCTGGTTTTCCAAACTCTTGTTCTAATTCTTTTGCTAAATAAATTGCGTTCACTGCGTTAATATAAGCATTCACGCAGATTTTCACGATATCTGTGCTAATACCACGGCCTTGGAATCTGCGGCCATTGTAGTTGACTTTCACCACTGCTTCCCCAAGGGCATCGCTTACCTACCGTTACGGAACGGATTTGAAATCTTCCAACACAAATGGTGTGTTCACTGGTCGTTCAATAGCTCTGAAAAGAAGCATCTACTGGACCATCACCAACAGCGGCATCCATACGTTCACCATTTTGGTGTTACACACGAATGCTATGCAAGGACGTATCCATTTTGATCGGAATGGTAATCGTGTTGTACCACGTGGAATGCTGCTCGTGATGCATGGTATCCATCACTAACGCATAAATATCTTCATCGTACACTTGTTTTTTCTTATCTGCTAAGGCTTTGAATTGAACGAACAACTCATTCACTCGTTCTTCTTCAACTGAAAGCCTAAATTCACTAGATGATCTTCAAAGCATGACGACCAGAGTGTTTGCCTAATACAATGGACGTTTTTCTGCCCCTACGCTAGCAGGTCATGATCTCATAAGTGGTTGGATTATTCAACATACCATGTTGATGAATACCGAACTCATGAGCGAAAAGCAGTAGCTCCGACGATAACTTTATTAGGAGATACAGCAACACCGCAAAGTTTGCTCACCAATTTACTAGTACGTGTGAATAGTGGTGTATCGATGTGTACATCGAATGGATAGTGGTCATGACGAGTTTTTGATAGCCATCACTACTTCTTCGAGTGCCATTACCAGCTCGTTCTCCTAAACCATTCATAGTGCATTCCACTTGACGAGCCCCTGCTTCGATAGCTGCCAATGTATTCGCATTAGCAAGGCCTAAATCGTTATGACAATGTACACTAATAATTGCCTTTTTCGATACCTTTCGTATGCTCTTTGATGTGGCGAATGCGATTGCCGAACTCTTCCGAGGGTCTGTAGCCTACTGTATCTGGTACATTCAAGATAGAAGCTCCACCTTCAATAGCCACTTCAAAAACACGGCATAGATAATCTAAATCTGTCACGAGATGCATCTTCTGCGGAGAACTCGATTTCATCAAATTTACCTTTCGCAAACTCAAGGATATGTTTCACAATATCTAACACTTCTTCACGAGTTTTTTCAATTTATATGTTAGATGAATATCGCTAGTAGCGATAAACACATGTAAACAGCTACGCTCTGCATGAGCTAGTGCTTCTGCTGCTTTTGTCACGTCATTTTCGTTGGATCGAGCCAATGCTGCGATAGTACATCCACGTACCTCTCTGGCAATCGTAGATACCGCTTCAAAGTCCCCTTCCGATGCCGCTGGAAACCAGCTTCGATGACATCTAATCCAAGGCGCACAAGAGCTTGTGCAATTTCAACTTTTTCTGGTGTTTGAAGGGACACTCCTGGTGTTTTGTTCCCCATCACGTAGTGTAGTATCAAAAATAAATTCTGTTGTCCATAGTTATTCCTCTTTCTGACTAATCTATATCTGTTCGTATGTCTATTCTAATGGATGATTCTAAAAACTGAATATGTGGCCTCCATATCTCACCTTTGCTAAAATCATTCCTATGGTGGTTTTAAGTGCGTCCTCTAAAATTACTTTCAGAATAGAAAAACGCCCCCAGAGATGTCTATGCATCCCTAGGGGCGTCATATACCTGTATTGGTTGTATAGTAGTTTTACATTTTACATACTGTCTGTCCTATTAGTACATTACAAATTCTAACACTATTAAGTGCGAGTTGTTTGTCATAATCACCCAGCCTCTTATACTATTAGTAAGCTATGCTTACATCTATCAGAACATTCTAATAGAGTTTTTCTTGTACTGCATACCTTATACAGATTTCGTCGTAAAATGTAGAAATCACTAATCAACCTATGATACAAAAAAGCCCCTCAATGTGCAGTGCACATCAAGGGGCATTATCATTTCAATAACTTTACGGTCCCACCTAGTTGGTTCTCACAGTTATAACGGAACTACCGTCGATGACTACTTAGTTTCACCATCGCTGCTCACAGGGGAGTTTCAATATAATCGTTCTACTACTTCACACCAACCAGTAGCTCTCTGAAAGCAACTAACTATATCTTTATACCTGTTCATCGCATTTACTTTATCTAACTGAAGATTATTCTATAGCATTTTAAGTCGCTTGTCAATAGACTCATGTGTTTTTATCTTTATATATACACAATACGAATAAATTCTGTTATAATGCAATTATAGAAGAGTCTTCAACGTGCGTTGGGCTCATCTCTTCCTATCCTATAGGAGGAGGTGGTACTATGAGAGTTTTTAGAAAAATCAATGTGATGATTTTTAATTTTTAAAAACTAATAGTACAAATCATTAGTTTTCTTTAACAATTAATGATAAACCTAACGAAGAGGTTCGCACCCTCATACGTTAGGCTTCATCAATGTACCCATTTGAGATAGAGCTAACGCCAGCACACGTTGACGGCTCTTCGCTTATGTCTCAAGTATAGCACTGTTTAGGTAAAAACAATAGGGCGGCTGTGTCAAGCAATAGATATACACATCATATCAGCTCCAACAATTGATATACATCGTATTGTTTTTGTATTTTCTTCTACAGATGTTAGCCTACAATTCTTCGATTTTATACAGGTATACCCTTCATAGTAATAACTATGATTCAATGCCCTTCATATATACTGTTCTATCATCTATTTGATCCGTTAAGGCACTTTTTAAGAGATACTTGATTTCAGTATCTTTAATAGGGCTCCGTTCCATAGCTAGTAAATAATCCTCTTTATCCACTAAGCTCCAATCTACAACAAGATGTAGTTCATCTTTCAACATTAGGTCCAGCCAGATTCTAGCGCTTCTTCCATTGCCTTCTCTGAAAGGATGTGCCACGTTCATCTCCACATATTTTTCAACAATCTCATCAAATGTGAATTGTGTGGCATGTTTTCATACTTTCAAGGGCGGCCTGTAAATACATAACAGGAGCAAATCTAAAATTACCTTTTGCCATATTTACCGTTCTAACTTTTCCTGCAAAGTCATAGATATCTTCAAATAAATATCTATGTATCGCTGCTAACTGAGCAAAAGAACCTACAGAATACACTGCTAATACTGTACCATCAAATAGGTCCTGGGGGCTTTCTTTTTACCTAATCCGTTCTTCCTCTTTAGCAAGTTCTACCGAATTAGTGATTCCCAATTTGTTTTGCAACACCATATCATCACCACCTTTTAGCACAAGATACTGCAAACTTATCTACACTCATCATTCCGATAAAAATCTTCTAAAAAGGACTGCAACCCAGAATCTATTGTATTCTGTTACAGTCCTTTCTTTTACATACTCAGTCTGTCTTATATTATCGATGGCTGCTTTCACAAATCCTTTTGAACAATGGATGTGCATTGTTTGGACGAATTTCAATTCTGGGTGGGAATGTGTACGCCTACGAACCAAGGATGATGCGCTACTTCAACGCATTCTACTAGACGATTGTCAGGGGATGTACCAGAGATGATCGAGCCTGCATCTGTCAATTGTTGACGATATGCATTGTTGAATTCCCAACGATGACGATGGCGTTCATAGATTAAATCTTCGCCGTATGCTTCATGCACTTTTTGTACCTAGGTACTGTTTTACATGGGTATACACCAGAGACGCATTGTACCACCTTTTTCATCCACATCTACTTGGTCGTCCATTAAGTCGATTACCGGGAATTGGCAGCTTTCATCAAATTCTGTGAAGTAGCACCTTTCGTATCCAATACGGAACGAGCAAATTCCATAACAGAAGATTTGCATACCTAAACAAATCCCAAGGAATGGTACTTTGTGCTCACGAGCATATTGGATCGTGGCAAATTTTACCTTCTACCCCACGGCAACCGAAACCACCTGGCACCAAAGATACCGTCCACATCTTTGTACACTTCCGCTAAATCAGTACCTTCTGCTTCTACCGCTTCCAGAAGTCAACCCATTTAATGTTTACTTTTGTATCTTCTACGATACCGCGATGGCCCAATGCTTCTGCTACGAAATGTATGCGTCATGCAATGCTACGTAGTTTACCCACAAGAGCGATCGTAATCTCTTTCTTAGGGTTCAAGATTTTTATGAACCATTTCTTTTCCATTCTGTCATATCTGCAGGACGATCTTCTAGGTTCAATTTGCGTACACAATGCTATCTAATCCTTCATCTTGCATCATTAATGGCACTTCATAGATAGTACTGCAAGTACGGTTTTCCACGATAGCATCTGGGTCTACGTCACAGAATAATGCTAATTTATCTTTCATTTCACGGGAAATTTCTTTTTCCGTACGGCATACGATAATATCTGGTTGAATACCGATGCTACGAAGCTCCTTCACGCTATGTTGTGTTGGTTTTGTTTCAATTCACCTGCTGCACTGATATATGGTACCAATGTACGTGGATATATACACATCATCACGGTTCACTTCTTTTTTTCACTTGTCGGATTGCTTCCAGAAAAGGTAAGCTTTCAATATCCCTACAGTACCGCCGATTTCTGTGATTACCACGTCTGCATTGTCTTCTTTACCTACACGGAACACAGCATTTTTAATTTCATTCGTAATATGAGGGATAACTTTACAGTGAGAACCTAAGTATTCCCTTTACGTTCTTTATTAATGACAGACCAATACACTTTACCAGCTGTGATATTGGATGTTTTACCTAAGTTAATGTCGATGAAACGTTCATAGTGGCCTAAATCTAAGTCAGTTTCTGCACCGTCATCAGTAACGAACACTTCACCATGTTGATAGGGACTCATTGTACCTGGGTCAATATTGATATATGGGTCAAATTTTTGAATTGTCACCTTATATCCACGATTTTTCAACAAACGTCCCAAGGATGCTGCAGTAATGCCTTTACCTAATGATGATACGACGCCACCTGTTACGAAAATATACTTTGTTGACATGATGCCTCCCTAATAATTATATGCTTCTGATTACATTTTTTCAGGAGCGGAAATACCTAAGATACCAAGACCATGTTGTAATACATGTGCAGTTGCTGTAATCAAGCCTAACCGAGCTTGCTGTAGTTCCGGCTCAACGCCCATGATACGGCCTTGTTTATAGAAGGAATGGAATAAACTTGCTACGTCATATAAATACTTAGCTATACGATGTGGGGCTTTATTATTGTAGATAACTGAATTTCTTCTGGGTGAGCTGCTAGTTTTTAATCAATTCCACTTCTTGTTCGCTTTGCAATGCTGTGAAAGATGTATTCGCCCAGTCGCCATAAGCAATTCCCGCTTCTTTTACTTGTCCAAAAATACTATGAATACGAGCATGCGCATATTGGATGTAGTACACTGGATTATCGTTAGATTTAGATGATGCCAAATTAATATCGAAGTCAATTGACTATCTAAGGAACGCATCAAGAAGAAATATCTTGCTGCATCCACCCCTACGTCTTCAATCAATTCATCCAACGTAATCGTTTCACCAGTACGTTTTGGACATTTTTACAAGTTCTCCATCACGGTATAAGAATACCATTTTGTAATAACAGAACTTCTAATTTATCTGGATTGAATCAAGCGCTTCCATAGCTGCTTTTACACGAGCAATATACCCATGATGGTCAGCACCCCAAATGTTAATTAATTGTTTGTAACCACGTTCGTATTTATCTTTATGGTATGCAATATCTGCGGCTAAAGTATGTTGGTTCTCCATTGTCACGGATAACCACTCGATCTTTTGTCATCTCCATATTGCATAGACGCCAACCAGTAGGCTCCATCTTTTTCATACATTCCGCCAGATTCTAATAGCTGATTCACCAACGTACGAATTTCACCGCTTTTATGCAAACTACGTTCACTAGAACCAACGATCAGACCCAACACGGAAATTACGTAATGTTTTGCGTAGTCCATTTAATTTTTCTGTTAAAGCAAATTCTTTAAAGAACGGAACACGCTCTTCTTCTGGAAGTACTGCGAAGAAAGTCGCCTCTCCAGTTAATCAATTCTTGTGCTGTATCGATGACATCTTGACCACGATAGCCAGACTCAGGGGAACTCATGTTTCATATCTAATAATTCTAAATAACGAGCATTCACAGAAGCCGCTAAAGTTATCGATTTGTTTACCTGCATCATTGATGTAATATTCAGCAAACACATTAAAAACCAGCTGCACGCATCAAATTCACCAAAAGCACTACCATGAGGCAGCACCACGACCATGTCCTACATGTAACAACCCTGTTGGGTTTTGCACTAACATACTCGATTTTGCACTGTACTTCTTCACGAAGTGGTGCATTACCATATGTGTCCCCTGTTGTTAATATATTTTTAAAGTATCGTAAATCACATCCGATGCTAAAAAGAAATTGATAAATCCAGCACCTGCTACTTCTGCACGAGTTAACCAATCATAATTCATATGAGAAATGATAATTTCCGCAATCGCCTTCGGATTAGATTTCGCTACACGTGCAGATTGCATAGCAATATTGGTGGAGAAGTCGCCAAAATTCTTTTTGCGGTGGCACTTCCAAATTGTGCTTCTGGATAGGTACCTTCTGGTAGTTCTCCTTGTTCTAGAGCTATCTGCAAAGCATCCTTAATGGCTGCTTTCAAAACTTCTTTCATGTCCATAATGTACATCCTCCCGAATCTCTACATATAGTTGGTTGTAAAATTGCCACTCACCACCAACAGAGATATCATATCCTAAACAAATATGGCCCTTGCCATCGTTCAACTCTATATCTAATTCATGGGTTAGCATAGCCAACTCTACCGCCCCATATGGCGTTTCCAAAGCTAACTATATTAGTCTTCCCCAATTGGTACTCATGGCGCATAGAAAATTCACCAGTTCGCAAGAGTACCACCGAATCCTATAAGCTTTTAATAGTCGTTTTTCGTATTCCCCAAAACCAGTGACTTCACTTTCATCATAAATGATATGTTTCGCCAAAGCTGTTTCATAATACTTACCAGAGGATACTAATTCCACCACCGTATCTTCTCCATCCGCATCACGTTGCGTACTTTTCACAGACACAATCACTCGTTTCATTAGCATTCCTCCTCTCTTATTTACGCACCATCTATATCATTTTATTATATCACAATTTGCCGCAATGAGGGCATCTTTTTGGGCCCGTTCCATGCGCTTCACTTGCTGTTCCATGGATTGAGCATCTTGCTTTCTACTGAAAGCTGTACTCCACACCAAGGTTACCGGTCTACGACCTCGCGTATACTTGGCGCCCCCTTTAATTTCTCCATTATGAGCACGTATGCGTTTCTCTAAATCCGTAGTCCAGCCCGTATAGAGAGAGCCATCCGCACATCGCACCATATAGGTATAAAACTTTTTCTTCCATCTTATTCACCAGCTGGGAATTGGTGCTAAAGTCAACAGATTGAATCACCACTGGTTCTTTCGGCGCATCTCGCTTATCTCGTGGTACACGACTGATGGCTTCTACCACATCCATCCCCTGTACAACCACGCCGAAGATGGTGTGTTTATTATCTAACCAAGGTGTTGGCGCCACAGTAATAAAGAACTGCGCATTCCCCGTATTAGGACCTGCATTGGCCATCGCCAAGATACCCATTTTATTAAAGTGTAAATCATTGCTCACTTCATCAGGAATCGTATACCCAGGGCCGCCTTTTTATTATCTCCACCTTGGATCGTAAAGCCATCGATAACACGGTGAAAGGTTAAATTATTGTAGTATCCTTGTTCAATTAAACTTTTAAAGTTTTTCACAGTGATAGGTGCCTTGCTACCATACAGACGCACTTTGATATCACCTTTATTCGTATGAGATCGTAGCATATTCATCAGCAATTGGTGTCGCATCAAAGCTAGGCATCTTTTGCTTTCTACTTTCACATCTTTTACCTACTTCAGATTTTTGCTTGCTGAGCTGCTTCAGTACCACAAGCAGCTGTCACTACTAATGTTGCTCCTAATAGATGCACTCAGTAAGATACGTTGTATATTCATTCATTGTCTCCATTTCTGAAAATAAAAACCACCGTTAGATGAAACCTCTAACGGCGGTCTTCTTTATTGTATCATACTTGACGCAGATGTGCAAAAGAATCTACCCTATCTCACTAAGACTTGACGAGATATAATAGCCTCGATTCTCGCAAGGAACCATTCAAATAAACAATTTCATTCGATTTCACACGAATCAAAGTATAATGGATCATCACGGTCTAATAATTTTTCCATACCAATTTCTGTTAGCTACCTTAGCATACTCTTCATCATCGGGACCTAGCACAGTGGCTACCCCTTGAATCTGAACACTCTTCGCTGTACCTGGACCCTTATAAGGATCAAACACAGTAAGAGATACGTTTTTATCTTCTTCTAAGTGAAAGAATTTCTCACCACCTTCAGAGAAAATATCAATGTATCCACCATGCACAGTATATGATAATGGAGTGCAACGTACACCTGTTTCACTATGTGTCGACTAAAAGCACAAGTATGGTGCGCCTTCAAAAAATCGACAATCTCAACATGCAATTCACGTGGGTTCATCTTTTCTTGCAGTTTTATCCTTCTCTGTCCAAAAAGAAGCTGCTACTTTATAATCCATCAATTCTCCTTTCAACCCCTGCACGAACTTACCTCTTTTCTATTATAGCACTAACAGCCATATCCATTTTCAAGTATTTATAGAATAATTTTTGAAAAGTTATTATCGAAAAAAGATAGCCAGGAAACCCCTTGAGGAACGCCGTTACGAGTAGCAGCCTTTGTGGCGTTCCTTTACTATTAAAAATCACACAAATCGCAAGAAGAGCACGGTATGCCCCGAACAAACATTACTGACATACCGTTTTGAGAGGGGTATACCGTGACTCTTTCCTTTATCTTATTAAGAATGCCACAGGCTGCATAGCAAAAACAAGAGACGACTTAGTCACGATCATATTTCACGCGATAAATCTCACCTGTAGCTGCATCAATTTTTACATCTACTTCTTCCTATCCACGGAAGCCTTCAATTTCATAATGAGGGGCGACCATAGTCCACATCAAAATCAACATCTTTAATTTGATAATCTGGATATGTGCCTTAAAAATTTCCACCGCACGATCATAGCTAATTGCTGCTTTGCGCTTGTACTGGTGTATATTTACTGAAAGCCGCTTGTGCTGGCACTGTCACTACAAATAAACCTGCACCTACCACAGCTGCTAACGCTACTTGTTTCATTACTTTATTCATAGATTTTTCTCCTCAATACACGAAACTTATCTTCTATATCGATATATCTCTATATCCTACAATAATAGTATATCTTAATACAAAATCAAATCGTCAACCATAACCATAGCCTATGTTATGCTAAAATTGCATAGATAGAAACTATAACAAAATAAACAACACCATCTTCTCCCAAAGGAACGTAGTTAGGCGTAGCAGCCTTGTGGCGTTCCTTTACTGACCAAATCACACAAACACAAGAAGAGCACGGTATGCCCCCGAACAAACATTATGAAAATACCGTTTGAGAGGGTATACCGGGCTCTTCCCTATCATATTTAGTTAAGAACGCCACAGGCTACATAGCGGAACTAGTGATGCCCCAAAGGCTACATAGCGTCACAGAGGTTGCCCCTAGCATAGCCAAAAACGCCACATAGTCAACGCCTTGTAAACTCACTTTACGCATAAATGTATGTTGCTGATTTCCAAAGCCTCGAAGCTCTAAAGACAACGCCATTGTCTCAGATCGACTTAATGATTTCAGCATCAACGGTTGAATGACCGTCATGTAGATTTTATCTTTTGTTAGCCAATTGCCTTCTAAAAGACATGCCACGGCATGCCTGTGCTTCTTGCACAGCTTTACTTTCACGTAAAAGTCATGGTACAAAGCGTAGAGCCGCTGTAAACATAAAGGCGTACGCATAGGGAATGCGACATTGTTGCACAAGAGCCACTGTTAAATCCTGGGTTTTTGTTGTCACGATGAGCATCATAAAGATAGTCGTCATCGTCAACATGCGCAAAGCTGTCACAACAGCAGAATCCACAGACCAGCTACCCAAATACTGTACGATACCTAAGAATGCAGAAAAATCCAATTAAAAGCCAATAAAGGTTTCCATTGACGGAACAAGATACCACCAATCAACATTAACAGCAATTCCACCCCAAATAAAAGCTAACAATAGCTCCGGAGTTTTCATAGCAATGGCTAAGATGGACACGAAAATAGTAGCCCAAATTTTTTTGTTAATGGTACAAATTTCATCAGTCTCCTCCTAACCTTTCACATACTCTGCATATCGCAGTTCAAACTCTTTCATAGACTTACAATACCCTATGTCTGGTACCGTTTCACTGAGTATCACACTCGGTGGTTTTTGTCAAACCAAGTTCCAACAGAGTCCTCACGGTTTTGTAAATAATTCTTCTGAGGGGATCCATCAAAAGCTTTTTGTACCGTATCCCATAATGATCGCTCGTGTAGAATATTCTGCCATAATTTCCATGTCATGAGTGATGTAATAATATGGTCAAACCTTGGGCTTGCAATTCTCGCAATAATACCAAAAAGTTCCTTTTGTTTCCGTTCCATCTTGACCGCTCGTTGGCTCATCAAGAATTAACAATTTCGATTGCATTGCCAAGGCAGAGGCGATAGCTACCGTTGCTTTTCTCCACGGCGCAGGCCTAATGGATAGGATTCTGCTAAATGAGAAATGCCTACTCGTTCCAACGCATCTTTCACGATACTACAAACGGTTTCTTTATCATATCCCAACTGTTCAGGACCCAAATGCCACCTCTTCTGCCACGGTCTGGCGGAACATTTGACGATCTGGTTGTTGAAATACATAGCCAATAAAACGCCCTCTTTCAGAGGTAGGCATATGTCGTAATATCTCGGCCATCATAGAAATCTTGCCTTCTACGGGTGTTTCTAAACCGACTAATAAGCGGGTCACGGTGGTTTTTCCACAACCATTACGACCACCTAATGTAATGAACTCACCACTGCCAATGGTGAAAGTCACATCTTTCATAATGTCTTGTCCTGGCACATAGGAAAAAGCGCAAATTTTCAACTTGTAACATATTAGCGTTCTCCTTTCAATAGACTAGACTGGGCAGATTCCAAGGACAACCATGGTGTATCTAAAGGCGATCCCTTTCGCTGCTAATGATTTATACGTCTCAAACAAGGATGGTAATGCATCTACATAGGTATTTGTATCATACATGTAAGACAACACATCTTCTACGGAACTATCGATTTTTAGCTCCCCGCTATCGACTAATACCATACGATTTGCGTACGGCAATACAGCATGTAAATCGTGGTCGATAACAACTTCACAGTAATACCATGGTCACGATTCAAGGAACCTACCAAACGATACAATTCTTCTGTTCCTTCTGGATCCAAGGAACTAGTTGGTTCATCTAAGACTAAGATAGATGGGTTTACAGCTAGTACAGAAGCAATGGCCAACCGTTGGCGTTGTCCTCCAGACAAGCTATATACATTGCGGTCTTCAAGCCTGTCAATCCCACTTGATCTAACCACGATGGCAGTACGTTCTTCGATAGCTTCCGCCGTATAACCACGGTTTTTCAAGAGCAAAAGGCTACTTCTTCTGCTACCGTCATTGTTACTAATTGTGTATCGTAGTCAGCTAAGACAATACCGATATCATCGGCTACATCTGAATTTCTAATTGGGTCACCGCTTTTACCATTGATGAATACCATACCTTCCATAGTACCGCCGTAAAACTTAGGCACAGCCCTCATGGCCATACAGATAGTAGATTTACCACAACCCTGCTGGTCCTGTAATAACAAGGAAATCGCTTCATTTACCACTAAGTTAATATCTTTCACGGCATACTTCGTTTGATTTCCATAGCGATAACTCGCTATGGTCGATGACGATAGGAGCTTTTCACGGATGGTACAATGTGTCAAATCACTGCGATCACTGCTGTCCGTTAATTGTTGTCCTTTCACAGTTTGGCGAGCCAACAATTTTTGCGCCGGAATGTACAGGAATGGTGCCACTACGGCATTACAAAGGGCCACCATTAATACTAAAAGGCCACATGGCATTCCAGTCACATTGCTCGGCAACCCTAGCACGAGTGCTAAAGCAAGTAATGAAAGCGCCACCAGACGCCACAGTACTGATGAAAGCACTCAATATAGGCATCAAATTTAACTTACCAATTTTTAGATTAGAAATGTAATGCACTAATACGGCACATGTGAAAGCCCCCAAGGCTCACTAATCAGGTTGCCATATGGCAATGCTGATTTTTGATGTGAATACATTGATCGAGGCCGCTACCAAACCAATACCCAAACTTTGTCTAAGGGTTGGTCGCGTTAAGTTGATAGCTACACAATAAGTAGCTATGGTCCAGTTTGGCGTTACCCCTGCCACACTTGGGGATACCGCATGCAGAATCGTTCCCAAGGCTAGCATGATGGTACTTACCGTTATCCAACGAAACTGACCACCTGCACATGGGTATAACTCAGTTTCGACACATCTTTGATTTCTTTCATTCGTTCCTCCTATATATTTCTATAGCACTTATATCGTATATTCTAAAATACAATTATACTATTTTTTTTACGATTCATGCTATCACTAACTAACATTTACATTCACTTCCTGTAAGGATTCTTACGATTCACCCTATCACTAAGGCAAATTTTATGTAGATGCAATTGGGTTGAAAGCCATACAACACAAAAACCGCAACACTTTTCTCCACTAAGAAACTGTTGCGGTCTTTGTTATGATCATGGTCACAGCCATTTATCACGGCTAGCTGCCAATAATTGTTTTGTATACGGATGTGTTGCCAATCCTAAGTCTTTTGATGCCAAGGTTTCTACGATAGTACCCGCTTTCATCGACAATGCGATCGGTGAGAGCTTGCAAAACGCCCAGGGTCATGGCTGACAAACACATAGGTAAGGGTTGCTCTTCATAAACGCTTTGAATCAGCTCGATAACCCGCGCTTGATTGCATACGTCGAGGGCGCTCGTCGGTTCATCAAATAACACGAGTTCCGCCCCTACTGCCATCATGCGTGCTAAGACCAATCGCTGTAACTGGCCCCCGCTCAATTCATGGCGGTATTTATGCCACACCGATGGTTCCAATCCCACTTTTGAAAGCCACCATTCACAGCGCTCTGTTGCCTCTTGTTTGGTGCCTAGCCCAAAGTTCACCAAGGCTCTAGCATAAATTCACCCTAATGTCATCCGACGGCTAATACTGTGAAAAGGAATTTTTGGAACATCATCTGTAAGGAACGATAGAGTCTCTCTCATTTCCTTTCCATTGAGAGGTAGATTTTCCAAACAAAGAAAGGTTCCCTGAGGTTGGCTCTTCTTGCAAGGATAGCAATCGCAACAAGGTACTTTTTACCAGATCACTGCCCCTGCAATTCCAATGCGCTCTCGTTCTTGCACGGACAAACTCACATCTTGCAGTGCTGTCACCGTTTTCTTCTTTGCGGGTATATAGTTTGCTGACGCCCTGAACTCTAATATCATACTTTCACCTCCTGCAAGGACTGTAAAAAGTAGTTTCGTATATTCATGTTGCGGATTCGATAAAAACCTCTTCGGTCTTACCGATTTCCACTAACACACCTTCATGCATAATGCCCACTCGATCCGCCAATCTACGGGCTATCTGAATATTGTGTGTAATAAACAGCAACGTATTCTGCAACCGCTGTTGCACCTCTTGTAGGGACTTTTACAATGTCCTGTTGTACCAAGACATCAAGAGCACTAGTCGGTTCATCAGCAATGAGGAGTTGCGGGATGAATGAGCAAAGCCTCATAACAATGGCTACACGTTGCTGCATACCGCCGCTCAATTGAAAGGGTGAGGAATCAAGTAATGCTTTTCCTCGTGGCAAGGAAACAGCCTCTAGCAGGTTCAAAACATCTCCTTCATCGTAGACCTTTCCATGGGAGGCTAAGACTACTTTCATCTGCTCTCCAATGCGTTTGAATGGGTTTAAATAATTACCTGGATTTTGATAAATCATGGCTATATCTACACGCACACCTTGCCATTCCTTAGGCCCATAAGTGAGCAAATTATCTCCCCATAGTGGATGGCTCCCGTTAGGTCTGCCTGTTCTAACAAGCCTAAGAAAGCTTTCGCTACAGTAGATTTTCCGGACCCACTTTCACCAATGATGGCAAATATTTCATTCTGTTTTAACGTGAAAGATACCTCTTTCACGACCTTTACTCCATCGTAAGAGACGGATAAATTGTCTACACTTACTAAATCTGTATGAGTCAATGGTACTATCCTTTATCATTACATAAGAATCAAATTGGGGGCTACTATTTTCGCCTTCTACACATGCCTACCATCTTGTAAGGCATCACTAATGTAATTTAATAACACAACTGTGATAAAAATCGCTAACCCTGGATGGATCGACAGCCAAGGCGCTGTTTGTAAGAAATCTCGAGCATTCAGCAAAATAGCACCCCCATTCTGGTGTAGGCGGTTGTACGCCAATGCCGATCGAGGAAAAGCTTGCCACCGTAATAATCGTGTCCCCCATATGTTGAATGATGACCAACAATAGAGTTCCTCGAAGATTAGGAATCATGTAGCGACGGATAATGCGCCACAAAGACGCTCCAGACATACGTGCTACAACCACATATTGTGCTTGTTTTTCCAAATTCACTAAGTTCCGTGTAATCTTTGCATATTCTGCCCAACGAGTTAAACACAGTGAAATGATAATATTTTCCACAGAGGGTCCCAATATACCGATGCAGGCAATAGCCACGATCATGCTAGGGGAACCCTAGCAACATATCTATGCAGCGCGCTCCCCAATTCATCAATATACCAGGACTCATGCTTAACAGGCCACCGATACAAATGCCAATGATACTACTAATGGCAATGATGGATATGGCTATGAACAATGAATCTTGTCCTCCCCATAATATCCGTGACAGCACATCACGCCCCAATTGGTCCGTGCCTAGTAAATGCGTTGCGCTTACATCTTGTAATCGAGCCCCTAAATTTGTCTCATTAGGGATCGAAAAGGAGCTAACTGAGAACCAAATAGAAAGAGTCCCATCCAAAAGTATAGTCAGCAAAATGGCTCCTAAGAGCACCTTATCTTGTTTTCCATATGCGTATCATGGGCGCCCTCCATATCTTCTTTCAGGGTGCAACATATACATCCATATATCCACCGATGTATTGACCACCACATAGACTATAGAAATCCATACGATATAACTTTTGAATCACAATATAATCGCGACTAATAATACCATGTACCATGAGTTGGCCCATCCCTTTGACAGAAAATACCGTTTCAATCACTGCAGAACCACCCAACATGGTGCCGGTCGTAATCCCTAACATAGATAACAACACAAGACGCACTTGAGGAATGATGTAATCACGATGAGATATATGTTGTACGTATACCCATCGTTTTGCCCTATCACCGGCAAGGATGCATGCGCTTGTACCACAGCATTACGCGAACACGACGAATGTATAAGCCACAAAAACCAAATCGCCAAGGTAATACTCGGCAACACGTAAGCACTTAACCCCTTCGTATTTGTCACAGAAAAAATAGGAATCTTCACAGCTAGCGCATATAATAACAACAAACCTACCCAAAATGCTGGTACCGCCAATGCTAGAAAGGATACTATCCGCACCACATAATCGATCAAAAGTATCTTTATAATGCACTGAGTCCTCCTAAAGCCTATCGATAGGACACTGCCTAAACCAATGGAAACCGCCACTAAGGATAAGGTTCTTGGCAAAGCACTTTGCAACAAATCTACAACAGGCACATTCAGGAAGATAGACTGTCCAAAATCTCCATGTAACATTTGCCACAACCAACGACCATATTGTATATACCAAGGGTCATTAAGACCTAACTCTTGTCGAATTTGTTCCACTATAGTCGGATGCGGTGTCATGCCTTGCAGATAAAAATCGTGCCGATACTGGATACAGAAGACATTTGCATTAGAGAAACGTTCCCAATGTAACTGCCAATAATACACCCACCATAGATGCAAATTTATATAATAACACTCGTATCATATCAACCCACCTTTCCTTTACACATTCTCTCTTAAAGTATATAGGATAGACCACCTCTTTGTAAATACAACTATTTAATTTTATTCTTAATTATGATTAAATATATAACTATCAAGGGCATTTAGCAATGATACACTTCCATTATATATCTTCTTTTATGAGAAAGATTGTCTTTTATTGACAGATACAGTATACTATAATTATTCTTTAGTTTTTATAAGGAGGATATATGAAAAAATGGGTTGCATTAGCAATGACGCTGTTCGTTGCTATCGGATTAATTGCTGGCTGTGGTTCTGATGAATCAAATAAAACTGGCAAGCATTTAAATCTTGGATTATATTGGTTTGGGGAAACATTGAATCCTACACATGAATGGGATGCTTGGACATTGACACGAATCGGTGCCGGTGAAACATTGGCAACGGTAAGTTCAGATATGAAATTCGAACCTCAGTTAGCCGATTCCTGGGGAAGTAGTGGATTCTTTAACATGGAAATTCCATATTCGCGAAAATGTAAAATTCCATAATGGTTCTATGATGACACCTGCAGCGGTGAAAGCATCTATTGAACGTACAATCACTCAATAGCAAGCGTTCCAAAGAAGCTGTAAAAATAGACTCTATTACAGTGGATGGTCAAAATCTAATTATTAAAAACAACAGAGCCAAATGTTGATTTACTAGCTAGTTTAACTGAGCCTGCTTTCGTAATTGTCGATGTAGCGGACACAACAGATATGGATAATGCGCCAATTTTGACTGGTCCTTACAAAATTGTAAAACATACAAAAAAGAAGAAATTCAGTTAGAGCAGTTCAAAGAATACTAGGGGTGGAACACCTGCTTTAGATACGTTAACAGTTAAAAGATGCTGAAGATAATAATAAACGTGCTATGGCTCTACAGTCTAAAAGATGTAGATATGATCCAAAAGGTGAGATAGTGCTAATCGAAGTTTATTTGAAAAAGGGTGATTATAACATCATTGAGTCCGCAGGGGTTCGCACATATATGCTACTGGTTGAATGTCCGTGAAGGCAATGTATTATCAAATCAACCGTACGAGCAGCTATCACAAATATGATCGATTATGATGCATTAGCAAAAGTAATCGGTAATGGTGCCGTTACTGGAGGTGCCCCATTTCCCTCCAACAGCCAACCCTAGGCTTTGACGAACTAAAAAAATAAACAACATAAAGATTTAGCTAAAGCAGATGAATTACTAAAACAAGCTGGTTACACAAAAACAAGGTGATACCTACATGAAAGATGGCAAACCATTACACTTAGTGTTAGCTCTTTTTGGTAAAGATAGTAGCGTTTTACGAAAAACTTCAAGATGATTTAAAACGAGCTGAGTGTTGAAGTTGAATTAAAACGTGTACAAGGTCCTGATGAATTACTAACGTTAGCTCCTAATGGTTTTGATATGGGCGAAACAAACTGGGTAACAATGTCCCCAAATGATCATATTGGTTCCTTAACCTAGCTTTCAAAAGTGGTGCCAAATCCAATCGTGGCGACTATTCGAATCCGAAGGGTTGATGAGTTAATTAATAAAATGACAAACACATTTAACGAAGAAGAACGCACAGCGATTGTCAAGGATATTCAAAAATGTGTTGTTGAAGATAACGCTGGTTTATTTCTTGTACTATCCAAAGCGCCAATGTTGTAACAACAAAACGAGGTTAAAAATGTGAAAGTATTCCTATTGACTATTATGTGATTACAAAGACACCACTAGTAGAATAAGGGTATGCTCTGATTCAGTCTCTTTCCTATAAGAACTGTATAAAGATGTAACTATATAAAATAAAAGAAACATAAGTGAGATGCATGATATAACTGATTTCAGATATAGCAAAGTAGCCCTCACTTATGTTTCTTCTACTAGTTACTGCTTATCGACTAGGACATCATAGACACTATTTTGCTTTACTATTTTAGTCAACAGTATATCCTTCGTCATTAAATAGTAATCAATTGGGAATGCTTGTGCATTGTGAACGCGTTTGCTTGTTACCACAGAGGATACTGGATAGTACAAGAAGTAAGCCGCATTGTCTTGAATCAAGATATTTTGGATTTTCTTTCTGTAATATTACGACGTTCTTCTGCATCAAAGGTATTTGTCATTTTGTCCAACAATGCATCTACACGAGGTTGAGTAATCACCACGGTTTGCTTTCGTACCTGTTGCAAATAAAGCAGATAAGAAACGGAATGGGTCATTACTAGTTAAGGTAGACCAGTTATTTTCACCCATAGTTAAATTATCTGTAGCACCGCCTAATACATCATCAGCGCTTTGTACACGTTTTAACTCTACTTGCACGCCAGCAGCTTTTAAGTCAGATTGGATTTTTTCATAGGATACTGTGTCTTTACCCCCATACACCCATAGTTAGTACGCTGGTTTTGCCATCTTTTGTATATACGTCGCCTTCTTTTTGTGTAACCAGCTTGTTTTAACAGTTCATCTGCTTTTGCTAAATCTTGATGCTGTTTGTTTGGCAAGCTATCAAAGCCTAAGTTAGCCGTTGGAGGGAATGTAGCGCCACCAGGAATCGCACCATTACCCAAGGCTTTTGCTAATCCTTCATAGTCGATCATATAGAGATCGCTGCACGAATCCATAGTGTTTTGCTAATGGAGAACCTTCTTTCATATTGATTTGTAGCATATGCGTACGAACACCAGCTACTTCTAATAAGTTGTAGTCTTTATTTTCGAATAAACTACGGTTAGCACCGTCTACTTTTTGGATAATATCTACCTCTTTAGATTGTAATGCCATAGCCCGTTTGCTGTGATCTTCGATATTTTTAACAGTTAACGTATCTAAACCAGGTGTGCCACCCCAATACTCTTTATGTTGTTCAAGTTGAATTTCTTCTTGTTTCGTATGTTTCACAATTTTGTACGGACCTGTTAAGATGGGTGCATTTTCCATATCTTTTGTGTCCGCTACATCCACAATCACGAAAGCAGGCTCTGTTAAGTCTGCCAATAAATGTGCATTTGGCTCTGTTGTTTTGAAGATCAAGTTTTGACCATCCACAGTGATACTTTCAATTTTAATGGCATCTTTAGAACGTTTGCTGTTAGCAATAGTTCTTTCAATGGATGCTTTCACCATATCTGGAGTCATCACAACGCCATTATGGAATTTTACATTTTCACGAATATGGAATTTCCAAGTTAATGGGTCAACGTTTTTCCAAGAATCTGCCAATTGTGGTTGAAATGTCATATCTTTGTCTACTGTCGCCAATGTTTCACCGGCACCAATACGAGTCAATGTCCACGCATCCCATTCATGCGTTGGGATCCAAAGTTCTCCAAAACCAGAATAAACCTAAGCCCATGCTTGCCACTTTTTACTGAGTGTCTGAACCGCATCCAGCCAATAAGCCTAGGGCAAGAACTAACGTCATTGCTAGTACTAACCAACGTTTCATAGTTCACTCCTTTTACACGTGCTTACCATCTTGTAAGGCATCACTAATGTAATAACACAACGGTGATAAAATCCACCTTTCCTATATACTCTATCTCCCTAGTATATGGGGTGAGACCTCAATTTGTAAATATACCAACTATGAAATTAATGCATAACTATTCCTTTATCACAAGTGATAGAGTGTTCATTTATATATGTTTACAGATATTTTTATTAAATCAGTAAGTAAATTTTATTCCTCTATATTGTATCAATATATATTTTTGATGTTATATATAACTTAAAAATCCGTACCCATAACACTGGTACGGATTAAAAAGTATTTTTATTTTTGATAAATATCCTCATTACGTTTATCTCGAAGGTATGCTATACTGTAGTAACCTCTTTTAACAAGAAAGGAGGTGATGACATGTTCGAGGTATAGTCAATCCTTAAACTTGGGATCGCCTTCTTCCCTATTTTGCAAGGTATCATAATACATGTAGTAGCATACATTTTAATCGATATCTATAAAAATAGAAAAATAGAAAGAAAAAGGACGGCGGCAACCGTCCTTTTTGTTTGACAACATGCTCGAGATTATCAATCCTCAGTAACTAAGCCTATTATATACCATCCATGCTCAAAATACAAGGCATCCCAATTATAATCCAAAACGAGCCATAATAGTATCTACATGACGTAACAATGGTGTTGGATCAAGCAAGCATCAATTTCTTCAGAGCTTAAGTACTTAGTAATTTCTGGATCAGATTTTTAATCCTGTGGCAGTCTTTCCTTCTAACCAACGAGCCATAGCATGACGTTGTACCCAGCGATAGGCTTCATCACGAACAGCCCCTTTATCCACTAAGTGCGTTAAAATCTGTTTGGCTAAATACAAGACCACCTGTTAGAGTTCAAGTTTTTCATCATATTTTTCAGGGATATACCAATAATTTATCTATCGTACGTGTAGCTAGATGAATCATGTAATCCAATGTAATCGTTGCATCTGGTAAAAATCACACGTTCTACAGAACTGATGAAATATCTCGCTCATGCCATAAGGCTTGGTCTTCAAAATGCCGCTTGTGCATGACCACGTAATATCGCGCTTAATCCACAGATTCTTTCACAAGTAATTGGATTACGTTTGTGAGGCATCGCAGAAGAACCTTTTTGTTTCAGGGCTGAAATATTCTTCCGCTTCACGCACTTCGGTACGTTGCAAGTGACGAATTTCCAAAAGCGATGCGATCCAATGTGCCACCGATAACAGCAATCATGGACAACAATTCAGCATGAGCGAGTCACTGAGATACCACGTAGTCGCTACTTTGACAGGGCTCCAAGCCCAATTTTTCACATACATATTGTTCCACAAATGGATCGATATTGAGTACGTTCCCTACAGCACCAGATAATTTACCTACCGCTACGGACTGACGAGCTTGTTCTAAACGAGCAATGTCACGATCAATCTCGGACATCCAATTCACCAATTTGATACCAAATGTAATCGGTTCCCCATGAATACCGTGTGTACGACCAATCATCGGCGTATATTTGAACTCTACTGCTCGACGAGCAAGGACATCACGAAATTACGCAAACCTTTTAACAATAAAGTCACAGGCTTGTTTCATCATGTATCCTAATGCTGTATCTTTTTACATCTGTGGACGTTAAGCCAAGATGAATGTGTTCGCAAACTCAGGACTACATATTCGCCCACAGCAGTGACGAAGCGAAAATGATATCATGATTTGTTTCCCGTTCAATCTCACGAATCCGTTCTACTGAAAGTTACCTTTTCTCACGAATCGCTACGGCCGCTTCCTTCGGGATAATACCCAACTCTGCCTGTGCTTTCAGATGCCAAAAATTTCAACTAATAACATCGTATCGAACTCATTCCGTTCGCTCCAAATATATCCCATCTCTTCACGAGTGTAGCGATTAATCATTCTTAACTCCTTTATCTAATCCATTTCCTTATGGAACTAGTTTACTATACATTATGAAAGTCATACCTCTTAGGGCATCTCTATATTACCTTATCATTATAGCAAAATCGGGGCAACTGTCAGCTATTGGTTCGTGATCCTAGTGTAAAGTGGTTGTCAACTAGTAGTTGACCATCCATCAGCAACAGAAAGCACCTTCTCAACTCTCTCTAAACTATATCAGACTAGTGCATCACAAGAACCTCTACATCACATCTAAAAGCTGACCTACGTGAAAGTTTTTAGATGTAGCACGACTATTCTAAGGAAATATATTAATTAGGGCGACAAATTTTTATAGCACCCAAGCGAACTGTCAACTAACAGTTGACAGTTCAGCTCCGCTATTAAGCATTCACCCGCCGGGATAGCCCTACTAAGCAAATCATACCAAATACAACTAGTGCTACAGTGCTATTATGCTCCATCATTTCTAGTGCCGTTCTTCCTTCTATTGTATAAGCAAGGATGACACCAATCAGTGCCATACTCATGGTTTGCCCCCAAGAGACGTACTGTGGAAATCGTAGAAGAGGCAAATCCAATATATGTTTTCGGTACAGAACTCATAATTAGATTATTGTTCGGTGGCGCAAAGCAACTCACTCCGATACCTACGATGGCTAAGCTTTATCATGATAATTGCCATACTTTCAGTGAAAGTACCATAGGGCCATACTAAGCAATCCTAAGCCGATGAGCACCATCCCCCATCCAGCAAATTGGGATGGATTGTATCGATCAGATAAAGCACCCATACGCGGTGCTAAAGAAAATACCATAATTCCGGTTTGTATGCACAAAATCAATCCTGTCATACGAGAATCAAAGCCCATTATCATTTTGTAAAAACAAGGATAATACAAATCCTACACCAAAAGTAGCGCTAAAGTTCATCATGGCAGCCACACTAGACATGGTAAACCCTAGATTCGACACAAATATCTTAACTGGAATGAGCGGATCCTTTACTATGCCATTCTACATATCCCTAACACACTCAATGCCACTAACCCTACTACAAAAGCATAGACACTCCACCAAAAAGCGGACCCATTCGGTAATACCAACCATCACTGCGCTGATACCCAAGGCATATAAAAGTAAACTTTTCATAGAAAACAGTACTATCCGGTGTATGTACCCACTCTTTATGCAACGATCGAAAGGCCATCACATTTGCCACAATACCTAATAAGGTAGTAAACACAAAATACTGCGCCAACCATAATAGTAATTTAGGAAACCACCTAACGCAGGTCCCTAAGGATAATCCTAAATATACCATTCCGCCAATCATACCGAATGCATATCCTCGTCGTTCCACTGGTACAGATAAGGTTAAAATAGACATGGACGTAGTGTATACAACCCCCAAAGCAATTCCTTGCAAGGCTCGATACACCGTCAACATCTCTACAGATCCAACAAAGCACATAAGCCCCGATATCATCGTAAATACAATACTACCCATATAAAACAGCTTGCGTTTCCCATACATATCCGCTAACTTACCAGCCGGAATCACCGCCATCGTACAGCATAGCAAAAAGGCTTCCACCACCCATGCCATATCATTGGTAGTGGCTCCAAACTCTTGCATCATATCTGGAAAGGACATCGTAAGAGAACTTGATGCAAATGGATTCAAAAACGCCGCCAGCATCATCGTATATAAAACAGATTTCATCTAGTTATCACTCCTTGTTTCAATCTACTCTCATTATAGCAATACAAATGAGATTTTGAAAGATTCTACTTTTAGATGACAATTCTCTGTATTTATGATATACTGAACTCATCAAAAGGTCGAGTGTTTCCATCAAAGAAAGAAACCTCAGTGGCCGCTGTGGGTTTCTATATTTAAAGTGACAAATCTCTCAAGTATGATATAATCCAATTGACAACAAGTTGACTAGTTCCATGGGAACAACACCCCAGCGCCTACTGTGGGGTTCTGCTCTAAAGAGAGCTACCTCTAGATTGGGTTAGTTACCTTTTAAACCGTCTGTCTAACCACTTGCAGAAATAATGACTGATCGTTCCATAGCAACAGAGATTAATTTTCAAGTTGACTAGGATCTCCTGAATCCACCCCCTTCCTGTCACCAGTATTGGGGAGGTAACATCTACAGTATAGCAAAAATCCACAAATTATAAAAATAAGTACGCAAGCAAACCATATAATCACAAAAACCAAACGACTTATAAAAACTTTAGCACAGGTTATCTTTTAGAGTACCTACATAGTTTTCTGTTCATGTTTACCACCAAGAAAAAGGTCAGAGCTTACTGAAAAACTTTAGCGTAGGTCAGTTTTCCAGAAGCGCTGCGGCTTTTTCCCCAAAGATCCCCTATAGAAACAACATGTCTCATCACCCCATGTGGTAATAGCAAGAAAATCAGCATTGCTTACTAAAAACTTTCGCATAGGGCAGTTTTTGAAGTAATGCGGATTTTCTCCACTCCTATATACTCAACCGAGATATGTCGTTTCTATTTGAACTCGTTGCAAAAGAGATGCAAACATCTCTGCATCTGGTTTCACCACGTCATGCACTAATGCACGAGCGTGTGGTCCACCATTTCGCATGCATATCAAGGCTCTGTTCAAAGGATGGTTTTGTTGTATCTTGATAAATCAAGCCTCGTTACAAGACCATTTGTTTTCGCCCTAACATAGCAAATGCTTGTGCACGGTTTGTTGGATCGTAACCTTCTGGCAAGTTCACCAAATTATCTTTGAAGTAATCATAGCCATTTTGTTTATTGTAAGTTACACAAGGGCTGAACACATTAATGAAAGAAAATCCTTCATGTTGCATGCCTTGTTTAATTAAATCTACCAATTGCGCACGATTTACCATGTAACTTTGCGCTACGAAAGTAGCACCAGAAGCTATAGCTGTTTCACAGATTGGCAATGGACTTTCAAAAGAACCATGAGGAGACTGTTTTGTCACAAATCCCACATCAGAACGAGGGATGTTTGGCCTTTTGTCAAACCATATACATGGTTATCCATAACCACATACGTAATATTTACATTACGTTTGAAAGCATGAATCGTATGGCCCATGCCGATCGCGAAAGCATCACCGTCACCACCGCAAACCACAACGTTCATATCTTCATTCGCTAATTTCACGCCTTGTGCATACGGAAGTGCACGACCATGTGTAGTATGCGCACCATAGGCATAAAGTAACCACCGATACGGCTAGAACAACCGATACCAGAGATAACAGCCAATTTTTCGGGCGCAATATCAGGCAGCTACTGCATCGGCGATGGCTGCTTGTACTATAATGACCCAACAGGGACACCAGTTAGGGGCGGATATCATTTCTATATTGATGCTGTTGCCATTATAAAACCTCCTTAATTGCCGCTTTTTACATAAGATGTTGTAAATGGATTGCCATCATATTTTTAAGCAACTAGAAAGTTTTCTTTATTCGGCATATTGATGCGGAATAAGTTAGTTAATTGACCTGTGCATGTTTTGCTCACAAATCACAACTTTTTAGCACTGTTATAGAATGGTAGTAATTGCTCTTTCGGGAACGGTTTTAATCAAACGAAGTTGTAAATGGTTCACTTTGTGGCCTTCTGCCTCTAATTCCACCACTAGCTTCTTCGATAGCACCACGGCTGGAGTTAATACCGATGACAAGAACATCAGCTTCCTCATGTTTTGCATTGTTCAGAATGGTTCATATACATCTGCTACTGTAGATAATTTACGGAAGCGCTTATCTGTTTGTGCCACGTGCATAGAAGGCTAGCTTCAGCTGGTTTTACCTTCTTCATGTGCTCAAGGCCTGTAGACAAGAATAGACCGTTTTCATACCCTGGAATAGTACGAGGGAAATACCGCTTTCAGTAATTTCAAAAACGTTTGAAATATTTAGGATTTTCCAATACTGGTAACTCTTCTTCTTTCATCAAAATTACCACGTTCAATACCTCACGATTTAAATCAAATGTTGGTACAGACTGTTTATTTAAACCTTGTTGTAAATCAGGCATGAAAATAACTGGACATTGGTATTGTTCTGCTAAGTTGAAAGCATGTTGAATTTCATAGAAACATTCTTCAATACTTGTTGGAGCAATGACGATATTGGAATAATCCCCATGCGCATTGCTTAGCAAGCTGCATCAATATCGGATGTTTCCACTTTTGTAGCCATACCTGTAGATGGACCAGAACGTTGCACATCGATGATCAGCATTGGCAATTCAGCCATAGATGCCATAGATAAAGACTCCGCCATCAAGCTCAAGCCAGGGCCAGATGTACATGTAAAGCCACGAACACCAGCGTATACACCACCCATAGCCATCATACAAGCAGCAATCATCTTCTGTCTGTACCACAGTAGCACCAGATTTTGTCCATTTTTCTTAATCATGTATTCCATCACTTCAGATGCTGGAGTAATCGGATAAGATGCCATGAAACGAGAGCCTGCCGCAATCGCACCCAATGCTAATGCTTCGTTACCCTAGCACATTTGGTCTTTTTGGTTTCAGGTTTATCTAATGTATCTACCTCTACATCACCCAATTGTTCTTTCAGCTCATAACCCAATTGGAATGCTTGTAAGTTTTTGTTAATAATATCTTCGGATTTTTTTGCAAAACGAGCTTTTATAGCTGTTAAGAACAACTCTGTTTCAAAGCCTAGTAAAGCCACCGACATACCCAATGCCACGATATTACGCATCAACAAGGACCCTTGTTGTAGTGCTGTTCAGAAATTGGCAAGGCCAGACATGTAACTCCAGTTCCTTCAAATGCTTCAAAGTTAGGATTTACTTTACTATCACAAATAATAAACCCACCTTCAGCACTTCTCTTACCATGCATATCTACAGTTTCTTGGTCAAGTGCTACCAAGAAATCGATATGTTCCCCTACTGTCATAATTTGTTCTAATGCGATACGCTACTGCAAATGTTGTGTGACCACCTTTGATACGAGATGCAAACAAACGTTGGCTATACAAGGAATAACCTTCTTTGGCAAGAATAGTATATAAAATTTCGCCGCAACTTTCAATACCTTCACCTTGCTGACCGCCCATTTTTCCAGATAAAATCTTTACGTTTTGCAAGAGATTCACCCTCCTTAGGATTGTAATATAGGACCACAGAAAGACTGTTATTTATTCAGTGTTTTCAATACACATCAATCTCTAAAAGTTCACTTCTAATGATAGCATTTTTACAACTTTTTCATCAATCACATTCCCTATATTTTATAAGCATCATTCCTATCTCTCTACTATTTCTATTTTTCTTTAAGATACATCCCTATCCTTTACTACTAGAGTGTAATTAGATATAAAAATACAAAACCTCGACCAAAGAGAATAAGCCGAGGTTTTTGTATTTGAGAAAAAGAGAGAGAACATTTGAAATAACTGCAAATGTTTTGTTGAGAACAATAGGGGGCGCCCTTTCGGTAAAAGTAGGGGTCTTTTACCTAGGAAGGTATAAGATAAACCCTCCCTATTGTAAGTTAGGTAGATAAAGAGAGAGATCTTTTATCTAGCAAGGTAGTGTGAACCCTTTGCTGAGTTATTATAACAAAGGATTGTGTAAAAAGTAAACATGTAATTTTATAAATTCCTAGCTTTTTATATATTTTTAAATATAACATTACAAATTACTAGCATCCCAATCTATGAATATGATCTTTGTCAGATTGTAGACTCATTTACTTTTCCTTTTGTTTTGCCAATAAGTCTGCATGCGCTTTTTAAAGACAAAAGCATTTTGCACATGAGCTACTGCATACGTTCTTCTGCTAATTGTCCATCACGATTATGAATGGCTTCCATAATTTGTTGGTGTTCGATCTGAGAAATGGTCAGTGTTTTATCTGATGTGCTGACAGTATACATATCACGATTCACCATTTCGAAATCTGCTGAATAATCTGCTACACGGTCATTTCCAGAAAAATTCTGCAATCAATGTCGTAAAGCGACTATTAATGGCTACACGTTCCTCTGGAGCTTCGTATGAATTCCTGCATCACACACTTCTTGTAGTTCTGCTAGTTGTTCCTCTGTACATCTCTCTGCACACAGTCTGGCACCTAAGCCTTCCATCACTTCGACATTGATACATAGCCACAATTTCTTCTGGAGAATAGCCTTTTCACCGTAACACCTTTCCAAGGTTTAATGACTACAAGATTATCTTTTCGCTCAGTTTACGAAATGCCTCACGCACCGGTGTAGCGCTCACATTTAATTGTTCTGCTATACGCACTTCACTCAATTTCATTTTTGGGCTTTCAAAGAGCCTGTTAAAATAGCTTGCTTTCAATGACATATATACTTGCTCACTCAACGGCAATCGCCCTGATTGAGTCAATACTATGTAAACGATACTCTTCCGTCTTATCCATCTATTTCCTCCAGGATGTTACTGTTCCATACTTTTCACCTAATCTTGGCAGGCACAACATATTTCTTTCATTATACGTGAAAGTAGGTCCCTAAAAATCAATGAAATATAAGTAATCCCTCTTTCCACATTCAATTCCCTGTGATATAATAGTAATAACTAATGTATCTGTGTATAGAATAGAATCAACCATGAGTCGTTGTCTAATTATTATAAACCCTGTATCTGGTGGTGGTCGGGCTCGCCGATACGTAATGGAACTACAATGGCAATTGAGTGCCCTCTTTGATCGCTTTAGAAGTAAAGTTTACCCGACAAGCCGGTGATGCTACCCGTTTTGCTATTGAAGCTTCTAACGAAGGATTCGATGCCATCTTTTGTATGGGCGGAGACGGTACTATTAATGAAACTGTCAATGGTATTGTAAAAGCCGGCTGTCGTGCTAAGTTCGAGTTTCATTCCTCTTGGCACGGTAAACGATATGAGCCGCGCTTTTAGAAATTCCTCTACAACCATTAGAGGCAATTCACGGTTTAAAAACATAGTACTATCCGTCACGTTGATGTTGGTCGTTGTAACGATTCGTTCTTCTGCAACAATATTGCCATTGGAGTCATCCCTGAAGTAGTGGCCTCCGTCACTCCAAAAGAAAAACAATTATTAGGGCCTTTAGCCTATTTTGCCAAAGGTGGGCAAGCCTTATTTACAACAAAAGATTATCGGTTTCCGTATCACTACCGAAGAAGGAACCCAGAATTTATGTCACCATTGGTCATCGCTTTGCTAACGATATGTAGTATCTAGTTTTGAGCATTTTCATGCCTACCGCTTTCCGTGGATGACGGGTACATGCGCATCATTATCTTTAAAGAATACTTCATCATGAATCTATTCTTTATTTTACCCTCATTCTCAGCGGTTCTATTTATAATTCAAAAATATGTAACCATACTGAAAGTCAAACAGCTCGCATTGAAGTATGTGATACCATGGATAGCTTCTACCAACATGGATGGCGACATCGGACCAGATGCACCAGTAGACTAGAAGTGTTACCCAAACTTTTACAAGTTTACGTCCCTAACAAACGTCCGAAAAAGTCGCAGGGATTATTCCGCAATCCCTTGCCAAAAATAAATCCAACAATTTTTGAACAAGCAACAGAGGAGAGTTAACCATCAACTCTCCTCTGTTTTTGTATCTTTGAAATGTTACCGAACTACGAATCCATTCCACAGGACTATTCCGTTTATTCCCTATGTCAATTTGTTGTATAATCTCTCGCAATTGTGCCTCTCGCACCACAATGCCTCGAATACCACCACCGATAGTTGTAGTCTCACGAATACGCATCGCTAGTAGTACATCTTCCACAGTCAAGCCTTTGCAGATATATATGCTGGATCCAAGTATTCCTGTATTGGCAAATACAATACCTACACGACTATGGCGAATCTGTAAATTGTACGCATTCCACTGCTCTGTGACACTAGATCCTACAGGATGTCCCGCTAACACCACAACCCCTTGTTGCATACGCTCCATCACAAGGTTATGCGTCAGTAATCCTACACCATCCCAATGCAATCCATCACCACTGTGCATACCTTCCATACGCACATCTTGCATACTCAGTTGGTCAACTTGTGTAGCCTCTACCATATGAGCTGGTGCATTTCTTAACACTGTATGTTTCAGGGAAATATCTTTACCATGATGAATGCCCACTAAAGAAGACCGTGTGGATTTCCCTTTTTCATAACTAGCTCCTCTACGCATAGCTGCTTGCACTTCCGACTTACTTAATAAACCAGTAGTATCAAGTACATCTTGTGTCACGGCATCCGCTTCGGCTACCCTCTCCTCTTGTAAAAGGTCTTCTTTCCATCCATTTCCATCAATAGTACCACCACGAATGACACACTTTCAATAGGGACCTTGGTCATCACCTTCTAATTATAAAAGTCCTAAATACGGCGTACCTCCTGTCACCACATAATTCGGTTTCACAAAGGCAGAGCTATCATTGACCGCCATCAACACGGCATCCTCATCTAATTCCAATGTCATATAGCTATGTAAGAATAACGTCCCTGTGCGGTATACCCCTTTACTCAGATGCAAAATACCACCCGCTGGAGTATCTCGTATCGCTTTTTGCAAAACTACGGTATTATCCGTAACTCCATCCCCTACAGCGCTAGGCTGTCGCCTCTAAACGCGGTTCTTTGGGCAATGTTTTTACGGGCACCCTAGATGAATCAGCCAACGCAACTCCCGTATCATCCACAGCTTTTTACTTTGCACTACATAGACCGTATCGGGATCCGACCCATTCAACTCTACCTTAGGAATCAGAGAAGCCCCTTTACATTAGGGCGAATTTCTTTCACTTTTTTGATTGACGTAAATATCATACCCATCCAATCGATCATCATCCACTGGATGCCATGCCAAGAAATCGTTGTGCTAGTGATATCTAATTTAGGTATTTGTAATGCAAAATCGCCTGCTTCTAGCACATATTTAGTCACTGGTGTTGTATATTTTACATACACCTTCCAACCTAACCCTAGGAAAGCTAAAATTAGGCCTAATCCTATAGCCCACCACCAATAGGTTATATATCGTCTCTGTTTCATCATGTCTATCCTATTCTCATATATTCGGTTTAGCTCACACCTTTATCATACAGCCTATATGTATCATTCTACATGATTTACAAAAATGGTCAATACTCAGCCAATGGTAGTAACCCGCATAATCCGAGACATGGGTATAATGACCTCTCCTATGGTCATCGTTCGATACACTGTATCTATCTGTCGTAATTGTCCTTGCACCGTATCATAAACACGTCCATTATGATACACCACACTTACTAAGTTTCCTATCACTAAGTTCTTACACTGTACATCTAATGCTTCCAATTGCTCCTCTGAAAGCTCTTTGCAACTCTCTTTATATCGTGCTGTTTCATCCAGTAAGTCCTGAAATCCTTTCAAGGCTGCAAAAGGCATAAATTGTTTAGCTCGTTGTAATAATGTCATTTTTGGTCGTTTATGTTGCATTATGCCCTCCCACCAAAGTATTACGAAACTGCATAGTCCCTCTTCTTGCAAACTATTAGCACGAAGTATGGAATTACCTCCGAACTTTTCCTTAATCGTCAATACAGTCCGTTCCACTTGATATGCCTTTTCTTCCCCATCTTGCGAGGGAGAAAATAAATCTTCTTCCCCATGGCACAGCCTCACGATTTACCAACTCTTCAAATCCTACTGATAACTGTCTAATCTCTTGATGAGGATGGGTCGTTTCTTTGTACAACGTTAACACTGCCTGTGCAAAGTACTTCTAAAAGAACAAGTATACTTTCGATAAACGTCGTGATCACCAGTACCTTTTATACTTGTATCTGCATACCGCACACCTAAAGAAATATGCTTCGTCAATGCTTCTTCTGCAATAAGTTCTAATAACAAAGATTCCACCATCTCACGAAGAGGCACAAAACACTCCTCATAAGAATAATTTCTCAGCAAAATTTGCCCTCTCGATAAAGAGTGTTTAGCTGGTCGATAGGCATGAATCTCTTTCATAGTGCATGTCTCACGTCCCCAAGCTATGCATCAATGAGTAATTCTGCATTCACCCCAAATTCCTTATACCAACGTTCTTCTGGCACCGTCAGTAATACCATGTAAATCTACTACCCCATACTTATGTAGTCGACTTGCTATTCCCTTTCCGATTTGCCAAATATCTGTAATCGGTTGATGATACCATATCTTTTCTTTGAATAGTTCCTCATTAAGGCAACCTATTCTCTGTGATGCATGCTTAGCTAATACATCTAGAGCTACCTTAGCTAAAACAAATTGCTTCCTAACCCGACCGTGGCATGAATATGTGTCTTCTCTAACACCTTATCCTTGAATAACAGCGCTAATTCATAATATGTTTTTTTATATAAACGACTATAAGGGGTCACATCAATAAAGTATTCATCGATAGAATACACATGAATATCTTCTGGTGCCACATATTCTAATAAAATACCATAAATAGAGGCAGATACCTCCATATATCTTTGCATCCTAGGCTTCACTGCCATATATTCAATGGTGGATGGAATCTCAAACAAACGACATCGATTCTTGACTCCCAATTGCTTTTAAGCCGGAGAAATAGCCAGTGTAATGGCCCCTAACCCACGTGATGCATCTGCTACAACCAAGGGCGTCGTAAATGGATCTATCCCTAAGTCTGCACACTCCACAGACGCATAAAAACTCTTCAAATCTAAGCACATATACACTGCCACAATCCCTCCTCTATAGGAGTATGATAGCATTATTTGTTCTATATTTTTCAATATATATGTTCGCTATATTGAACCTATTATATTATAATAGTTGTATATTATTTTCAAAAAGATGACTATACAATACTCTGTATTTGACTTGGTTTATTATCGATCACCCTCTTTATCATCCTCAACACTTACTAACGCAACTTTTTAACATTCAATAAACCAAGCATATAACTAGAGCTCATCACTAATGAAACCAACTCATTTTTAGCCTATAACCCAAGAATAGATGAGAAAACAGGTTGCCCCGAAGGACAACCTGTTGTGAAGTTTGTGTAATTACGATATTCTATTTCTATTAGAAGAAACGGCTCAAGGGAAGCAGTGCTTGCCAAGTGACGGTTAGTCATACCCATTTCTTCTGCACTGCAACCCAATGCAAGACCGATTAATTGGCTCATGTGAATGATAGGCATATCACCATCCATTGCAACAGTCGCTTTTGCTTCTTTTGGAACATATCCAATTGCATTTGACAAAGTGGGCATGGTGTTACGACACAATCAGCACCTTCTTTTTGTGCATCTGCATTGATAGAACCAGTCATTTGCATTACAGAATCATGTGCAGGGTATACTGCATGGAAACCACAACAATCTAATTTACGAGAGAAATCGATTGGAGTAGCCCCTAATGTTACAATCAAATTTGCCAAGCTTGTTGGGATTTGCATCTTCGAAGCCATTTCTTCTTCTGGACGAAGGATATGGCAACCATAATATTCAGCAACCTTAAGACCTGTCAATGGACGAGTCGCTTTTGCTTTCGATATCTAGACCATATTCGCGGAATAGAACCCATAAGAAATGTGTTTACTGCTAGTGCCTTTGTAGTTCATACTACGCCAAGAATGTTGTTAACTTGTTGACGAGTTGCTTCATGCATCGTCAAAGTTCTTTTTAGCTTCACGAAGCATTAAGGTACAAGTATTACAAACTGTAAGGATATCTAAACCTTCTTTTCAGCTAGCGAGATGTTACGAGCGTTAGTGGAAAGAGCCAATAATGGATCGATATCTTGAACGTGGGATGCGCCGCAGCAAGTCCATCCATCTAATTCTTGGTATTTCGATGCCTGTTTTTCGCTACTGCAACGGTTGCTAAGTAGTCTTCTTTAGATGCGCCTCTACTACGCAACCTGGGAAAAGTCACGTATTTCATTATTTTCCAGCCTCCTCTACTGCACGACCGATTGTACGAACACCTTCAATACCATTCACTGGTTTAAGAGGAACTACTAATTCGAATGATTGATTTTGCTATGTTTCCATAAACGAAGACGTATAGACCTTGTTTTGTGGAATCCAATAATCCATCTGTTTTCAAGCTCATTGTTACTACGTGGGCGACCAGTTTTTACTAAGTCTTGTTTTAAACGCGATAGCATGACGAGTACCTTTGTTGGACAAAGTTTCGCTGTGTCGCTACACGACGAAGGTTGGAAATATCTTTTTCTGGTTTCAAAATGTTGGACAACGAGTGATACAGTTCATACAATGCACACATTTCCACAGCCATGATTGAAAGCTGGTAGTATGCGCCATTGAGACATCACGGGAATCCATTACAAAACGATTCACTTTTTGTATATACATATCGATCCAAGAAGTCACGATTAGCAGACAATTTATATATATCGGAAGCACAGCATCCACAAAGGATACATTCTGTGTCATAACGAATTTTGAAGTCTGCTGTTTGACGAGTACCAGTTTTAGTAGTGAATTCTGGTTTTTACGAACATCCAAGAGCTACTTTCTCAAAGCGACTAACTTTTGCTTCCCAGTCAACTACTAGTCACGGATTACATCAGTTACCGATTGGTGCTATTGTAATTACATCAGAACCAAAACGCTCTGTTACTTCGTCAATTTTAGCTTCATCAGCAAAGCATTGCTTGACCGTTAACTTTACGCAACAAGCGCCACAAACTAGCAGAACGACAAGCTCACATGAATGTTAATGTTGGATCATTGTATCTTTAATGCAAACTCAAAGGATAGTACGGTCTGCTTCTGTAATGAAAAGTAAAACGTCTCTTCATAAGCACGGCCTTCATTAAAGCGGTGGATACGATGGTGATTTGTCTCATCTTGGTACTTCCATTTGGGGTTTGCAAAATTAGGGTACAATTGATCAGCTGATATTGATCATGACTTAATCGTTCTGCGAACGTGACGCCATTCATCAAAGACGGCGGTCGTAATAATGGCTTAAACGAGCAACAGGCGTTTGGTCTGATGTACAGCAGCGCAATCGACGGCGATATGATGCGTAACCGAAACAAGTAGTCGCTTGGCGTAACTCGCGGATAACTAAACAAACAAATTCACTACCGGCTGGTGCTCATCGACAACGTGAATAAAATTCGTTATGTGCGTGGTGCGGTCACCGCTGTATGCAAAGCTAATCGTTTTGTGATTCGTGATGTGGCACATGCCAGCAATCGTAACTGAAGCGGCGCGATGGTTTCTTGTCTCGTGTCAAACGACGGCTCAGATGTTCAACCTTCGTCGTAACGGCTGGCAACCTATCGCTGGTATCGTATCCTTGTTCGTGAACGATAAACGGTCACTTCGCTGTGTTTCGTAAACGAGGCAGATGGATGATTCGCAGGCACTGGAGTCTGCTCGCTCTTCGTTATGGAAACGTAAAAATCAATCGGTTCTCGTAAACCGGTGGATATTGAACGTTCGTACGATCGATCGTGCGGCAGGGCGAAGAATGCCAGTTTTTCCCGGGTTGCGTGATGAAAACGTCTGAGAGACATAGCAACCGTTGCGGTAACGAAGAATGGTATCGAGGCTCCAGGTGAATGGATGGACTGCGCGGCATCCGTTGAATCGATCGGTATTATTTCGCAACGCTCGTGGCATCGCGTTAACTGAAAGGTTTGAATATCGCCGGACTGGCAATACTTGTGCCAGTAACCGTGAGGCTAGCGATGATCATGAAATAACTCGTCAACAGTTAACAACGTTCTTGGCGGCAGTATGTTCTGAAAGGCGCAGCAATAACACATTTCTTATGGGTTCTTGACAAAGACCGTGGAATAATTGACAAAGTGACCGTCCGATTGATGTGGAACGCTGAATAGTTGCCATATCGCTCGTCGATAATGAACTCGAATGTACAAATCCCAACAAAACGGCAAACGGTGGCAACGACCGAGAACTGCTCAATCGTTCTGCCGTAAGTGGGTGCCAGTTTCATGCGGTACTGCCATGATACGCCGTGCAAGCGACGGTTCTCAATGCGAATGCTGAAGGTGCTGACAATAAGCGGCACCATGTGCAATCAAACCGCAGTGGATATGTTCAAAAGCAAAAGCGGCTGTTGCATCGGATATCGTCATGAGCCAGTGTCGATGCGTTGGGTGCAATGCTGAAAAATGGTATGTTCGCCGTCGCGGCAACGCACTGCTTTCGAGCCGACTCTTCTAATGAAATAGATATCATGATACCTGAAACTTACAATGAGTTGTCTTCGAAATTATTATTTCGTCTGTGCGGGTTACTCAAACTGAAGTGGTTGGTTCAGTAGTTGAGCCTGATTCTGTCGCGGACGTGGTGTTAAAGACGGGATGTCAAAGTGTTGAGATGAAAGATCGACAAATCAAGCGAAAGTGACGAATCATCTTTGATATGCAACTAACAATATAATAGGTTCAATATAACTGCCC